>Ga0114934_10001563_pt1 | contig 14882 bp, 21 predicted proteins | sample 4SBtaG_2_FD_99695 | JGI IMG/M metagenome (GOLD analysis project Ga0114934, IMG submission 99695) | Deep subsurface microbial communities from Kolumbo volcano to uncover new lineages of life (NeLLi) - 4SBTROV10_white metaG | ecosystem: Environmental > Aquatic > Marine > Volcanic ... | reverse complement strand
TATAATAGTTTACCGAATCTGGATTTATAAATCATATGAGTTTTTATGAAAATATCCTCTTATAGGTAGTTATTAAATCAATAAGTTTATCATAATCTACTACTTCAAAAATAGAGGGTATCTCCCTTAACGCGCGAGCATTAACATCTGCCTTAAGTATATAAAAACGCACCCCTTTTGTTTTAAGATTCTCTATATATGACCAGAGACTTTCGGGCATCTTTTTTGCTATATAAACCCCTTCCTGAATAAATACAATCCCGTCGTCCTCTTTCGCCCACTTTAGTGGCGTAAGAGATTCATCAATCACAAATGGTGAGTCCTTAACAATAAACAGGGTATCCATGTTGCCTCCTTTTAGAAAGTCATAATGACATCGGATGATTTAATAAGATCAGCGATTTCATCGTCTGTGAGAAGATCTACCTTTCTGATTTCACTCTCACTTATGGCTCTTTTCTCCAGGGACGGTTTATGAGCGAATAACTTAATATCAAAATCTTCAAGGTCCTGGAAAGCCAACTCAAAGCTTTGCATTTTTAAATCGGAAGGGTCCTGCCCCTTAAGAAGAAAATAAACCCCATCGTTAACCAACAGAATTGAACTTTCAATATCCTCTCCACTTAACCCAACAGCTGCCCTTTTTGCCTCATAAACGCAAATAGCACAGATAGTGCCATAGGGAGAAGATTTAACCACCAGCAAGGCTTTCTTAGTCATTTATTCCTCCTCTTATCAGAAACCAATGGAGATATATCTATCAGAATTCTTTACCATCTCACCAAATCTTGGTAAACCACCTCTGGTAGCTCCAGATACTATCATACTCTTTTTTATACCTCTGTACTGCATACACACACCGCATCCTACCACCTCTACACCAAGTGAAGTGAGCTCTTCCATCATCTCTCCTATATTACGATCACCAGAGGGTTTTATGTTTTTGTTAATATTGTAAGAACCATCCATATATAGAAAAAGGGAACAGGAGTGTCCCTTCTTAATCGCCGCTTTTATAAGATTGTAAGCGGTATCAATATTCTCAAAAGTATAAGGTCCTGTTTGTATCATAAAACCAAGATTCATCTTCTCCTCCTTGTTTTGGCAGTAATGTCAAAATATTCTGATGCCTGCAATATACAATACCGGTATAAGCGCAAGTAGAACAATCCCACATACAAGCAAGATACTCCGCTTAACTATTTTTTCCTTAGTCCTTTTTCTCTTTGATCCTAACATTTTAAAGCCTCTTTTGTTTTGAATTTTTTCGGCAATCTACTAAACACATCTTTTAGGGCTTTACTCTTATAAATAACAGATATGCCGCTAGCCAGCATCCAAGGATAATGAAGGTACCACCAAGTATGGAACTCAGTGCCAGTTGAGGCACTCCACTCAAAATATGGCCTATATTGCATCCCATCTGGCACACAGCTCCAAAACCCATCAAGCATCCGCCGAAAAAGGTCTGGATGAGCACCCGCGGCGCTGGTGCTCGAAGTTTAAATTCACCGGCAATCAGGGCAGCAATAAAAGCGCCAATGATAGTGCTAATAATTTCCATAGATTCCCACGTGAGGAAATTCTTGCCTAAGAGTAGTGATTTCATGATTGAAAGGTATCCACCAGTGATGCCAAGAGGATAGTTTCGTCCAGCACTGCTTGAAGCATAAAAGGCAAGTATCCCTATGAGGCCAATCACGATTCCTGTTGCCGTCCATCCCCAACCTTTTTTGAAAATCTTAGTACCTAATGATACATCCCTATCTTTTCCTGCTGCCTGGACTTTCTTGGTAAATATAGCCCAGAGAATGAGGGCAACACCAGCGATACTAAAGGTTAACACATAATGCGGAACATGAAGCACATTAGCAAGTGTTAGATTTACTCCCCCAGGTTGAGTTATTCTTGTGTTCTGGAAAAATCCTGCTACTGGCTTAAGAATGCCCATAGAAGTCATCAGGCCCGCAAATATAAAGCCACCTACCGCTGACATTGCACCCACCATACCTTCTCCAAAGCGGTAAGTAATTCCACTGGCACATCCACCGGCTAACACCATACCAATACCGAAAATGAAACCACCAAACATATTAGCACCCCACATAAAAGGTTTAGGGTTTAGATTTATCACCCCGGTCAAGCTTAAGAGTTCAAACCCTATCATCTCAACCAGAATCGCCACACCCACTGCTTTCAGAAGTGTATAATCCTTCATTAAAATGATGTCTCTGAAGGCCGAGTTCATACAGAACCTTCCTCTTTGTAGAGCAAAGCCGAAGGCAAATCCCACAGCAAGTCCGGTAAATATGAAAGGATTCACTATCCCTCACCTCCTTTGACTTCTATTAAAATTCTGTGCTCAGGACCTTTAATTTTTTCTACACTTAACACTTTGTGTTTCTCTTTTTCTGCAGTCCTCGGAATACGTTCTACTGAAAGTGGATAATCAGTTAAAACTTCAAGAATCTGCCCTTTTTCCATTTTCTTCAGTGTTTTCTTTGTTTTAACATCTGGATAAGGACAAATCTCTCCCCTTACATCAAGTGTTTTGTCAGGTTTAATCTCAGCCATTTTCCTCCTCCTTTTTTAAACAATTTCGATACATCTAAAGAAAATCATTTTCTCCTCTATCTATATCTTAATTTACCACTCGAGAATAGTTTATTATTAAATCAACAAAACCCTCATAACTAACAGTCTGTATATCAGTAGAAATTGCCCTTGCTTTAAGGTCGGGCCTTAAAACATAAAAGTTAACCCCTTTATTTTTCTTTTCTTTCATTAACATTCCAAAATCCTCCGGTGCCCTCTCAGTTGCCACAACAGCATCCTGGATAAATATGACCCCATCCCCTTTTTGTGCTAACTTTAAGGATGTATATCCATCTTTTCTTGCATACGGCGATCGAGCGATGATATACAAAGTTCCCATTCTTACCCCCTGTTTAAAAACTAATTACTGTATCACTTTTAACGACTAAATTAGCGAGATCTCTAGTGGTTATGAATTCTGCCTTTATTATCCTATCATGAGAGATACCTCTTTCTTCTATGGATTCTTTATGAATAAAAAGTTTCGCTCCAAATTCACTTAATTGTCCATAAGCCTGATCGAGAGGTTTCATTTCAATTGATTCAGCTTTTTGATCTTTAATGCCACAATAAACCCCATCATCTACGAGGACAGCCGTAGTATCCATTCCCATTCCTGCTAATCCTATTATTAGTCGAAAAGCTTCTCCTCCGCTGGCTAATCCATAAGGAGCGGTCCTAAGAAGGACGATTACTTTTTTCATATTTTTCTCCTTTAAAATCCAAAAGTAACGAATCTATCACTCTTATCTACCATATCTGTTAACACTGCCATACCGGCAAGTTTTGTCCCATCAATGATAGAATCTTTGCCCAGCCCTCTGAATTTAGCACAATTGCCACAGGCAGCAATTTCAACCCCTTTGGTTACAAGCTCCTTCATATGCTCAGCAATGTTTCTTTCACCAGGTGATTTTATCCCCTTGTGTATGTTTAAAACCCCATCCTCGTACATAAAGACAGAACATTTATATCCCTTATTTAAAGCTGCTTTTACCAACTCGTATACTGTATCTACGTTTTGAAAACTGTAAGGACCTGTGCGGACCATAAAGCCAATTCTCATTCCCTCCTCCTTTAGAAAACTTAACCACAGAGAATTAATTCTTCCTTTGTGGTTTCTGTATTTCTTAATTATCTAAAACGATAAGGTTAAATCAGCACTTAAGGCATGATCTAAGGCAGTTGCCGCGCCTACCGGTTTTACACCTTCAATGAGGTCCTCATCTTTTACTCCCAGAACTTTCATTGCCAGGGAGCAAGCTACCAGATGAACTCCCATCTCCTTTGCCTGGGAGAGTAAGTCCTGTAAAGGTGGTGCACCGGGAATGTTGATCTTCTCCACCCCTTCTTTTTTAATGATATTCAATCCACTCATAGTAAAAAACATTGTTACATCAACATCCATACCTCCCCCTGTTGTACCCATAATAAATGCTTTATAAGCTTCCTCAGGGTTGTCCGAGCTGGCAATGATTACCATTGATTTTTTTGCCATTTTGTTTCACCTCTTTTTAATATAAAATTTTAGGGTATCGTCCTCGTCCTCTTCTCCCAGAAACTCATTTCCTGTTCGCTTACACCATGAGGGGAAATCTTCCTTTGCTCCCTCATCATCTACTAAAATTTCTAAAACTTTACCACTTTCCATCTCTTTCATTTTCTTACTTGTTTCTAAAATTGGCATCGGGCACACCAATCCCCTGTAGTCAACACTTTCATCTGCTTCCATCTCTTTTTATCCCCCCTTTCTTTTTTCTAAATTAAAATAGTTTGTAACTGTTTAGCCACTAAGTCACCAAGGAGTGATATGAATTTTAAACTTCTATCAACCACTGAAGACACAGAGAACGCTGAAAATTTAACAAAGCCAAAGGGCGAAAGGCTAAAGGTTGAAAAACAATTAGTTTATCTGTGCTTTCAGTGTCCTCAGTGGTTAAAAAGAATTAGGTTTGCTTGGTGTCTTCGTGCCTTGGTGGCTGAATAATTAAAATAGTTTACCTATATCCTATAAACTGTTACTTTTCTTTCACATTCTTTTTTATCTCTTCCCTGAGCCAGCCATGCGATGCCTCTCCCTTCATCAAATTGGAAAGTTCCGAGGGGTCTTTTATCTTCATTTTAAATACCCATCCCTTACCATAAGGGTCAGAATTTATAATGGTAGGGTCATCATCTACATCTTCATTAACAGCAATAACCTCGCCAGATAGAGGAGCATACAACTTACCAAGCCATTTTCCTGTTTCTATAGTTCCAACTACATCATCTTGTTTTATCTCATCGCCTTCCTCAGGCATCTCGATATAACTTATCTCACCAGCAAGTTTCTGAGTAAAATCAGTCAACCCTACAGTAGCCTCTTCACCTTCCACTCTCACCCATACATGTTCCTTGTGATAATATAGATCATCTGGAACATCATAACCTTCTACATTTGCCATCTTTTTCTCCTTCTTTTAATATTCTCGGGGAAGTTCTTTTAATTGAGCATAGCTGAATATAGGTCCATCTTTACACACGTAGAATTTACCAATGTTACAGCGGCCACATTTTCCTATGCCGCATTTCATTCTTCTCTCTAAGGATAGATATATCCTCTCAGGGGGGAATTTAAGTTTATCCAGTGTAATAAGGGTAAATTTTATCATAATTGGTGGACCACATACAACAGCATATGTATCCTCTGAAGTAGTTACTTTTTCCTCAACAATCTTAGGCACAACCCCAACTAATCCTTCCCAGTTTTCATCCCCTCTATCTACAGTTAAATAAACCTTTAAATTATCGCTTTTTCCCCATTCTTTAAATTCTTCTCTGTATAGAAGCATCCCCGGAGTTCTTGCTCCATAAACGAGGGTAATATCCTTAAAATCATCTCTTTTAGCAATAAGATATTTAGTTAATGCTCTTAAGGTAGTGAAGGCAAACCCACCCCCTATAATAAGGATATTTTTATCTTTGAAGATATCTATAGGGTAATAATTACCCAAGGGACCCCTTATCCCTAATTCATCACCTTCTTCCAGATAATGTAGCGCTTCAGTAACAACGCCGGCTTTGTTTACGGTAAATCTTAAAAAGCCCTTCTCTGTCGGTGATGAAGCAATACCAAATGGTGCCTCTCCCTTTCCAAAAATAGAGACCTCACAGAACTGTCCTGGCATAAATTTAAAATCTTTCTCATCTTTCTCATTAATAAAAACAAGGTCCAGTGTTTTTAACATTCTGTCTTCACTTTCTATAAATGTTTTCTTTACCCTCATCGGTATAGGTAAGTAGGGATTTTGCACTTCAAAGCTCCTGTTGTTTTAACTTGTTTATTTCTTTTAATACTCCTCTAACATCTATATTAACCGGACAGTTTATAATGCATCTTCCACAACCAACACAGGCCGGTTCTTTGTAGTTTTCTACAAAATAGTTAAATTTGTGCATTATTCTCTGTCTCATCCTTTCCTTACCTGTCGGCCTTGGATTATGTCCCGATGCCTCTAAGGTGAAAAGAGGAAACATACAGGAATCCCAGTTCCTAACCCTTTCCCCTTGAGAGTTCACTGCCTCATCGGCAATATCAAAACAGTGACAGGTAGGGCAAAGATAGGTACACACACCACATCCCAAGCATTTTTCTGATAATTCCTCCCAAATAGGAGCATCAAACATATTATCCAGTTTTTCCTTAACACCTTTTATCTCAACTTTTGATTTAATCTTTTTAACTGCTTTATCCTCAATATCCTCTGTTAATTTTACTTCCTCATCCGTTGCCCTAACAAAATCCTCAGTTAAAATCTCCTCACCCTTTTTAGTTAGTACATCAACAAGATAATCTTTGCCTATATCAATTAGTAAAATATCCATACCATTCCTTGAAAAGGGTCCTATACCAAGAGAAGTGCAAAAACAAGTGCTGGCAGGCAAGTTACATCCCAGACCAACAATAATAGTATTTTTTCTTTTATTTGTGTAATATACATCTTTGTAATCTGGTGCATCAAAGACATCATCTAATAGTAAGATTGCTTTTGCATCACAGGGTCTAACACCAAATAAAATTCTCTTTTTCCCTACCTTTTCCACTGATTCTACCTTACCATCACTATACCTGAGCATCACCTCTGATTGAGGGAAAAATATCTCCTTGGGTGGTTTCTTTGAGTTTTGATAATCCAGCTTTATATCTTTCGGTTTATCTACTTTCCTAAAAGAGATAATCCCCTCAATCTCTACTGGTGCAAAAACAGTGTAATCTTTAATTAACCTTTGAATAAATTCCTCTATTTTCTCTTTAGCAATTTTCCTCATAAGCTTTCCTTTAATTTCTTAATCCTACAAAATTTATTTTTCTATCATCATAGCTTTAACAATCTCCTCAGGTTTTACTCCGGGAGACTGAGCTTGATTTTTCTCATAAAGCTGCTCTATTTTTGGGATAATAGTTTTTTTCTCTCTTTTACTCCCGACTAATCCATTTTCCAATTCGTTAAGTCCCTCTTTTGGATAAAAAGTAAAATCACCACAAATATTAATATCATTTATCTTCTCTTTTTCTACCTCTTGAGCTGTTTTTATAAGCCCTCCTTTGGCTTTGTGCATACCATAAAGAATCTCTATCCCCTCTCTTATCTTTACCCCTCTTGGGATTTTCATTGTTTTTTTAAAGAGAAACTCAGAAGACGTAATATATTTTTCCACCTCAGCCATTTTTCTTTTTATCCTGCTATCCAAAACTGCGGGTTCTAAAGGACCCAGCAGTTTTTCAAATTTTTCTATTAGAACATCTTTAATTTCATCTCTCGGTGGAAGATTGCCTAATTCTCTTTTCATAGTAGTTAAATTTTCCTCCATTGTCTTATATATCTTATCTCTGAATTTCTCATCAGGAACCTTGAGTACCTTTGCCATTGTGTTGTAATCAAAATCTAAGATAATACTCCCTACAAAAACTAAAGAGTTTGAAATGTTACTTCCCCCTTCTCCAGCAATTTTTCTTCCATCCTCTGTAACAATGTCATTTACATATCTAAAGTTAGTTTTTATCCCAAATTTACCATAAGTTTCTATTGGTGGTTGAGAGAAATCCTCATAAAGCTGGGATATTGTTGGAGGACAGTTAGGATTATCTTTGTTCATTATGACATGGTAAAATATTTGGTTTTTATCCAGTAAAACAGCTCCTCCTCCAACCTCTCTTCTAAACACAGGTATATTATTTCTTTTGCAGTATTCAAGGTTTACCTCCTCCCTCGCATCCTGAAAGTATCCTATACTTAAATATTGAGTTCGGGGAGAGACAATTACAAGGCCCTCAATCCCCATCCTGGCAAGAGTATGAAAAGTAATCATAGCATCTTGCCAGCGAACCTCGCCTAAATTAAATAGATACATTCCTGACCTCCATCATTTAATGAAATCTTGCCTATCATTCAGCTTAAAGGTGGCAAGGGGGGGCTGTACCTCAAGGTTTAATCCTGTTTCAAAATTAAAAAGTTCCTTTACATCCTTATTAATCTTTTTAGTTAAAAAGCGAAGATTTATCTCCATGGGACAGGCTCTTTCACATGACCCACAGTCAACACACCTACCAGTTTGATGATAAGCTCTGGTAATATGCCAGATAGCAATATCTGTCAGATCCAATCCTTTTTCTATCCACTTAGGGTGAGAGGAATCAACAAAGCATTCCTCGCAGTAGCACATTGGACAGGCTTGTCTGCAGGCATAACATCTAATACATTTGCTTATCTCTTTAGTAAAATATTCCCACCTTTCCTCTGCCGATTTTTTCTCATATTCACTGACCTCAACATATTCATCAATTTCAACTTTATCTGTAACTTTTTCACCAATTAAAACATCAAAAATAACTGGATTGCGGTATTTGCAAACAATACAGGAAGGGTAAAGATACTCATTCCTTACCAGAGTCTTCTCAAAACCATCTCCCTTAAGTAAAATTTTTTCTTTATCTTCACTTACACTGGTTATCTCACCATCTATTGCTTTTTGTATTTTTCTTCTATCCAACATTCCCTGACAGGGCAGTCCGATAATCGTGATCTTCTCTCGGGTGATTTGTTTTTCAGCTATAAGTGCCACAATAGAACGAGTATCGCATCCTTTAGCAATAATACCAATTTTTTTCCCATCAAGTCCTACAAGATATTTGGCAAGATTATTCTCACAAAAAGAATTCCAGATAAGCCTTTCTACCTCATTCTCATCATAGATAAAAGTTGGCGAGGCACGCAGCGGTAAAGTTCCTTCCTCGAAGCCAATTACTAAATCAACTTTTTTGCTGGCAAGAAGCTTCTTTGCCTCTTCTCTTACTCTTTTTTGAATATCTAACATTTAAACCCTCTTATTTTTTACCAGTTTCTTTGCAGGTCCAAGTTTTTTTACATCTTCGGTGACTTCTTCAATTACCTGGGCAAATTTTGTTCCCTCTGCAGCTGATACCCAGGAAAATTGTACTCTTCCTTCCTCAATTCCAATGTACTCTAAGAGCCTTTTAATGATGGCAAATTTTCTCCTGGCAAGATAATTTCCCGATGTATAATGACAATCACCGGGATGACATCCTGATACCAGTACTCCATCAATACCTTCCTGAAGAGCCTTTAGGATAAACATAGGATTTATTCTTCCAGAGCAGGGAACTCGAATTACTCTAACATTGGGGGGATACTGAATTCTTGAGGTTCCTGCCAGGTCTGCCCCGGCATAAGAGCACCAATTACAAAGAAAAGCCAAAATTTTAGGTTCCCAATTTTTCATATTACAGCCCTTACCTGTTCAAGTATTTCCTCATTAGAAAATCCCTTGAGGTTGATTGATCCTGACCTGCAGGAAGCAGCACAGGCACCGCAGCCCTTACACAAGGCTGTATTTACCTCAGCTACTTCCTTTTCCTTCCCAAGAACTCTCTTAACTTTCATTTCAATTGCCGTGAAAGGACAAACTTCTTTGCACAGAGCACAGCCAACGCATTTTAACTCATTTACTGCAGCAACAGTCCCTCCTACTTCCAGCTCATCCTTGGATAAAATTGTACAGGCACGTGATACAGCAGCATTAGCCTGCGAGATAGACTCGTCGATGAATTTTGGAGAATGAGCTAAACCAGCAAGGAATATACCTTCTGTAGCAAAATCTACTGGCCTTAGTTTCATATGAGCTTCAAGGAAAAATCCATCTTCATTTAAAGGCACCTTTATCATCTGTGATAGCTTTTCATTATCTTCAGAAGGAACAATTCCCACACTAAGTACGAGTAGATCTGGTTCGAGTATTACCTTTTCATGCAAGATTTTATCTTCCGTAAGTACCTGGAGCTTATCAGCATTTTCTCTAACCTCGGGTTCATCTCCTTCCTCATATCGGATGAATACAACGCCGGATTGACGGGCCTTATTGTAGTAATCTTCTCTAAATCCGTAGGTTCTTATATCACGGTAAAGAATATAAATTTGAGTTTCTGGACTAATTTTTTTTAGCCATAAAGCATTTTTTATAGCCTCACTACAACAAACCCTGCTGCAATAGGGATGTTCATTGTCCCGTGAACCAACACACTGGATCATTACTACAGTACTGGGGAACGAACTTTGAGAATCATGCTTGAAAAGATACCTCTCCAGCTCTCTTTGAGTTATTATTCTTTTATCTTTGCCGTAAAGATACTTATCTGTCTTTAATTGCTTTGCTCCAGTAGCTACAATAATAATGCCATGTTCAATTTCTTGAAGATTGCCATTTTTTTTAATTGTTGTCTTAAAATTTCCCACAAAGCCTTCAATTTTTTCTATTTGTACATCCGTAAAAATATGTATTTTATCATTTGATCTTACCTCACCGATAAGTTCTTTAAGGAAATCTTGAACATCTTCTCCTTCAACAGTAAAGTATATATCTTTAGCATTTCCACCTAATTGAGGCTCTTTTTCAATTAAATAAGTTTCGTATCCTTCCTGTGCAAGTCTTAAAGCTGAAACCATTCCGGTTATACCCCCTCCAATTACCAGACCCTTATGAGTAATACTAAGCAAAGACCTTTTTAATGGCTCTAACAACTGAGCCTTAGCTACTGCCATTTTAACAAGGTCCTTTGCCTTCTGCGTTGCTTTTTCTGGCTCATGCATGTGGACCCAGGAGTCTTGATCCCTAATATTTGCCATTTCAAAAAGATATCTATTTAGACCTGCCTCTCTAATAGTTTCCTGGAAAAGAGGTTCATGTGTTCTTGGAGTGCAGGAGGCAACTACTACTCTATTTAGCCTATATTTTTTAATGGCTTGTTTAATTTTCTCCTGTGTATCCTGGGAGCAGGTATATAAATTATCCTCAGCATGAACAACATTGGAAAGGGTTTTAGCAAACTCAACCACAGAGGGAACATTTACCACCCCCCCAATATTTATCCCACAGTGACAGATGAACACGCCAATTCGAGGCTTCTCATTTGTCACATTTATCTGCGGTGGATACACCTTTTTTTTGAAAAGTGCCCCTCTCTTGCTGGAAAGATAGCCTGAGGCATAAGCAGCAACTCCACTTGACTGAGCAACAGTTTCTGGTATATCCTTTGGTCCTTGAAATGCACCTCCAACAAATATTCCAGGACGTGATGTTTCAAGTGGTAATAAAGGATTAGTTTTTACAAATCCATACTTATTAAGCTCTATATCAAGCTTTTTTGCAAGGTCCTTAGCCTTTCTTGGTGCTTCCAGACCAACAGACAAAACAACAAGTTCAAATTCCTCACTGATAAGCTTTCCATCCTCTGATTCGTATTTTATCTTAAGATTCTGTGTTTTTGGATCCTCCTCTACACAAGATATGCGTGATCTAATGTATTTAACACCGTATTCTTTCTTTGCTCTTTCAATGTACTTATCAAATTCCTTTCCATAGGACCTCATATCCATAAAGAATATGGTTGGCTTAATCCCCTCAATATGCTCACCGGCAATTACAGCTTCTTTGGTGGAATACATACAACAAACTGAGGAGCAATAATCCTTTCCCAGGCGCGGATTTCTTGACCCTACACACTGAATCCAGGCAATTTTTTCCGGAATCTCACCATCTGAGGGTCTTAAGATATGACCTTGATAAGGTCCTGAGGCAGACAACATTCTTTCAAATTCTATGCTGGTAACAACATTAGGATATCTACCATAGCCGTATTCACCCTCAAGGCTTGCTTCAAACTCATCAAAACCGCATGTTAGTATTATAGCCCCTACATTAATTATTCTTTTCTTTTCCTCATCATCGTAGAGGATTGCCTCTGCTAAACAGATATTATCACACAGGCCGCATCCAATACACTTATCATGGTCAATACTGTAGGCTAAGGGAACAGCCTGAGCGTATTGAACGTAAATAGCACTTCTTCTTTGGAGATTCTCATTATAGCTATCTATTGCATCCATAGGGCAATATTTGGCACAAAGTCCACAGCCTGTACACTTTTCAATATCAACGTACCTTGGTCTTTCTGCTATAGTAACCTCAAAGTTGCCCGGCTCACCTTCAACTTTTTTTATATCAGCATTTGTGATTACTTCTATGTTTAAGTGTCTTCCTGCTGCTACCAGTTTTGGCGAAAGAATACACATAGAGCAATCGTTTGTAGGAAAGGTCTTGTCTAATTGTGCCATTACTCCTCCAATAGCAGGGCTAAAATCAAGTAGATAAACTCTAAATCCAGAATCAGCCAAATCCAGAGAAGCCTGAATACCGCCAATTCCTCCTCCCACAACTAAGATTGCTCCAATCTTTTCTTTTTCCTTAATTTGCTTCATTTACTTTACCTTCATTAGATTATACTTTGGAGTTTTGCCCACAATCTCTGATAATTCAATATCTCCTCGTCTTTGAAGATCAACTATTTGTTCAAGAATAGCTCTTGGAGAAAGATTTAATTTATCTGCTATTTCCCTCACCGAGAGCTTATTATCTTTTAATAAAAGTAATATCCTAGTTTTTATATATTTATCTTTAATGTTATCCACCATCACGCGGTCAAAATCCTCCTGTGATATCTTCTCCTGATACACGTTCTTATTTTCTACAAGTTCTTTTTCCTTTCCTACTAACCACCTAATAGTTTCTCCTTGAAGAGCTATTTGAGCAGCTTTTAATCTTTCCTTAACTTCTGAAGATTTTAAATTTTCTTTTACCCCTAAGGTTCCCATCTCTTTAATCCTACTGGTGAGGTTTTTAACTATACTGGCAAACCTATCTCCCTCTGCTGCTGATACCCAATCTACATATAGGCGCTCCTCATTTATTCCTATTATCTCAAGAAATTTCTTAGTCATCCTCATCTTCCTATCAGCATAGTAATTGCCTATGCTATAATGACAATCACCAAAATGACATCCCAAAACAAGCACTCCATCCGCTCCTTGCAAAAATCCTTCTATTACCATTACAGGGTCAACACGGGCTGAGCACATTACCCTTATAATTCTTAAATTACTTGGATATTGAAATCTTGAGACCCCAGCAAGATCCGCGGCGGCGTAGGAACACCAATTGCACATAAATCCAAGAATTTTAGGTTCGAATTCCATTTATTTTTCTCCGCCAAAAGCACAAATCATAGCTAATTCCTGCTCGTTACTAAAATGCTGCATTGTAATTGCCCCTTCTGGACAACTTGCGCCACAAAGTCCACAGCCTTTACAAGAGGCAGAGATTGTTTTTGCCTTTCTTCCTTTTTCGGTTTGCTTAACCTCAATTGCTGTGTAGGGACATATAGATTCACATAATCCACAACCAATGCACTTCTCTTCATCCACAAAAGAAACTATTGGCTCAACTTTAACTTTTTTATTCACTAAAGGAATAGAAGCTTTGGATGCAGCAGCATACCCTTCGACTATCGCTCCTTTAAGGTCTGTAGGCCAGTGACAACATCCTGATAGATATACTCCATCAGTGGCAAACTCAACTGGCCTTAGTTTCACATGCGCTTCTAATAAAAATCCATCCACATCTATGGGGACCTTTAACATGCGTGAGAGCTCCTCTTCACCATCTGGGCTAACAAGAGGGGTTGATAGGATAGTTAAATCTGAGGGTAGTTCTATTTCTTCTCCTAATAATTTGTCGTAAACTACAACCTTCCCTTTTTCTACAACTGGAGGTTTCTCAGGGCTATACTTTAAATAAGTAATTCCCTTCTCTCTTGAGACTCTATAGTAGTTATCCTCATACTCTCCGTAAGTCATTATATCTCTGTAAAGAATATATATATTAATTTTTGGGTTAATTTCTTGTAAAATGAGAGCGTTTTTTATACCATTCATACAGCATATTTTAGAACAATAAGGTCTTTCTGGAATTCTTGAACCAGCACAGAATATCATAACGGAAGATTTAATATTTGAAAGCTGGGGGTCTTTATCTTTCAACCTTTTCTCCAGTTCAAGCTGAGTAATAACATTTTCCCCATCATAATTATACAGTTTCTTTGGTTTTAGCTCCTTTGCACCAATGGCCACTATAATTACTCCTACCTTAAGCTCTGTTTCTTTGCCCTTGGTTTCTACTTTTATATTATAATTTCCAATGTATCCGGAAGTCTCTTTAATCACCGAAGAGGTAAATATTTTTATCTTCTCATTCTTGGTAACCGATCTTATCATAGGCTCCAAAATAGATTTAGCTTCTTGAGATGTAGGGTAGAGTTTGTAAAGTTTTCTTAAAACTCCTCCCAGATATTTCTCTCTCTCTATAAGATAAACCTCAAATCCCCGCTGGGCAAGAGTAAGTGCAGCACTCATCCCAGAGATACCTCCACCGATAACCAGAGCCCTTGGCTCTACCTCATTTTCTATCTCTTCTTGAGGCTGCAGGAAACGAGCCTTAGCTATACCCATTCTCACCAGTTCTTTAGCTTTCTGGGTTGCTTTCTCAGGTTCATCTGAGTGAACCCAAGAACAATGCTCTCTTATGTTAACAAACTCAAATAAGAAAGGATTAACTCCTGCTTCCTGGCAGGTTCTTCTAAAAAGAGGCTCATGTGTTCTTGGGGTGCAAGAGGCAACTACCACTCTATTTAAATTATATTTTTTTATCCCCTCCTTTATTGAATTTATACCAGCATCGGAACAGGTATAAAGGTTAGTTTGGCTGTGTACCACATTTTTTAAAGTAAGTGCGTATTGGGCTACCTCTTCTACGTCTACTACTCCAGCTATATTAGTGCCACAGTGACAAACGAAAACGCCAATTCTTGGTTCATCCTGAACCATTAGTCTCTCCTTTTT
>Ga0114934_10001560_pt1 | contig 14899 bp, 21 predicted proteins | sample 4SBtaG_2_FD_99695 | JGI IMG/M metagenome (GOLD analysis project Ga0114934, IMG submission 99695) | Deep subsurface microbial communities from Kolumbo volcano to uncover new lineages of life (NeLLi) - 4SBTROV10_white metaG | ecosystem: Environmental > Aquatic > Marine > Volcanic ... | reverse complement strand
CTAGAGTGTGGTGTTACTAAACAGCGTATTTTTAAGATATTTAAGGATGAAGGTATAAAAAAGGTTCCTAAACCCTTCCCAAATTGTCTGCAATGTGGTATAATGTTGGAAAGTTACTCTGCCAAATTCTGCAGCACACGTTGTGAGATTAGGAAATATTATACTTCACAGCCTTGTTCAGCATGTGGGCAGCTTATAAAAATACGTAAGTATATTTTACGATATAAACTTAGTCAAGGTCAATATAATTTCTTTTGTGATCGACATTGCTATAACAAAAGGAATATACACATTAATAAAATTATGAGGGAACGTACTTGAGAATAATGAAAGACATTCGCTGTCTAAAATGTAATGGGAATAATTGTATCCCAGAACATGATAAAATAGGCTTCACATGTTGTATAATGTGCGGTAGTACTAAAAATTCTATCCCAAATGTTATCACAAATGCAGCTAAATATTCTAAGTACGACTAAGTAAAAATTAGACGATGGTAACCACGCACATCTAAAACTGGTATTAGAGATCAGAGAAATCTGAAGAGGGTGTAAGTTTGATCCGCTTACCACATAGCCCTTGCGTGTCAGTAATAGGATCACATGTGCCGGGAGAATAAGGATACCGTTTAAACGGGTGGGTGGCCCTCTAGTACAGGGTACGGATTACCGGAGTAGAGCAACTGGCGGCTTAAAGCGAGAGTAGCAAGCCTAGCGCAATGATCTAAGTACCCACTAGGGATAATGCGTCTAAAAACTAGGGAGTAAATTTAAAAGTCAGAGAAGTAATAAGGTATGAAAGTAAAGACCGAAAAACAATTAATAAAGTTTAAACGTCCTAAAAGTTTGGAATCTTTGGCACCTATTGTACCAAGTTCTAAAGCATTACCTCAATGGTATAAGGATATGGCGTCTCCATTAACCTATAATAACACATTAGAGGAAATACATAACGCTAGTACTCTTAGAGGATGTATGCCTATGTTTGATGCAATGACTCAAGGGTATATTATTCCGTTATGGTGCGATTTACACGTTTCTGTAGTTTTCGACTCTTATGATAACGATGGAAAGGAAATTCCACGAGTAAAATTTGAATGGCCTCCAGGTATGACTAATATCACTCACACACTAAAGGAGCCAAACTTCCCAACTCAAGTAGTACAGAATCATAACATTCCACAAACAAAGGGTGCACCGCAAATGGAGCAATCATTAGGGGGAGCCCCGGCATTTAAATTAAATTCGCCGTGGATTATTGAAACCCCAAAAAATTATTCTAGTTTGTTTGTTCCCGTCCTTAATAACCCACCGAAAAATATATCATTATTTTCAGCCATAGTAGCTACCGATACGTATCACGATAGAATTAATTTTCCCTTTGTTTGGACAGGAACAGAAGAATGGGAAGGCATAATTCCGATGGGGACTCCATTGATGCAAGTCATTCCATTTAAAAGAGATGATTTCCAACATGAAATAGTAGATTTAAGCCAAGATGATTTGGATAAGACAGATTCTGTACGATTTCAGATTCGGCAGACATTTCTAAATTCTTATAAACGTTTCTTTAGACATAAAGTTAGTAGTACTTAATTTAGATAGAGCCAAAATATACTTGATAGTATAAAGTATCAAAACCAAAGTAAAGAATTGAGGTAAAGAATAACATATGAAATTAGTAAAACAACAGCATTTAATGGAAGAAGATTTAGGAGAAGCACATAATCTTATTAATGTAGAGTTTAAATTCACCTTTGCTACAGACGTAACCGATACTGAAAACCAAGAAATTTATGCCTTCATGCGTCAGACTATAGGGGATGCCATTAATAGTAATGTAAAACTAAAATCTGTAGAAAATGAAACAACCTATAATGATATAGCTCAATTAGAGGAAGTTAAAGTAGAGAAAAAACAACCTAAAAAACAACCGACGAAAAAACAGCCTGTAGCTAAAGAGAGCGAAGTGGTAAGTGAAGAATTCTTACCTCTTTCAGTATCCGAGCAGATAGTATATGATTATATACAAAAACCTGCTCCAGAAGGCAAAACTTTTGATATAGTATGGAGATGGCCTGCAGTTAAACCCGTACCTGAAGAAGTAGCAACTTTCATTAATTGTAAAACTCATGGGGAAGAACGAATAGTGCGCTATAGTTATACAACTAGAATTAATCCTTCTGATAAGCATAATTTTTGGATTTCCCATGCTAAGAAAATCAATGGGGACTTCTGTGAAGAAGACCTTGAAGTAGATAAACTAGTAGAACTTTTTGACGCCATTGCATAAATATTATGGCCTTTGAAGAATTTAATGAATATTTTGATGGTAATGTAGAAGACGGTGATGGATCATTATTCACTTGCTGGTCGGAACTTGGTGGTGGCTGTTACTCATTACATGAATCTTTAGCTGAATCATCAACATGTTTTATTGTAGGTAAATCTCAAATATTTGAAGTAATCGAAGATAATATTTATAAACATTGGAGTACATATGTAAATAATAATGAAGTTATTCTCATTATGGAGAACGAAGACTCCAACTTTGAACTGTCCGATGCAGAAACCGATTATTTAGTAGAAGTAGAAATACTTGAAGTGGGATTATAGCCCCTAGCACAATTTGATTCTTAGATATAGGAAGGTTTTAGTTTTGTAAAGAATAGTATTACCTAAACTTACAAGGTGGAACTAATGAATATCCCTAAGATTGTTGGCTTTGCTACGGGGGCTATACCCATTGTTGGTATTCTAATAGGCGGTATAACGTTTGGAATTAATTTTAAGACTGATGTGGAATCGATTAAAGAAGATGTAGCACATCAGGCAACCATAAATGCTGAAGTAGCCGATTGGTTTAATTCAATTCCTAATGAGTATGATGATGCCTTGGTATGGAGTGCCATTGAGAATATAGACATTCCAGCGGAATATGATGATTCCGGGCTATCTACTAAACTTCACAGTCTAGCTTTAGACGTAACTTCGTTACAAGTAGAAGTTGATAGTATTGAGGTAGGGGATACGTCAGACCTACAGGCACAGGCCTCTGATTTACAGGCACAAGTTGCTGAATTATCAGGTCAATTAAGAGCTTTATCTAGTATTGATATGACTTCAAATGAAGACGGTTCTGTAGATTTAGGCCCATTAGTTGTGAGAATAGCTTCAGTCGAAGGTTCTATGGATAGTATTAAAAGTTCAGTTGATACCCTGAGAGGGGATGTTCGAACTATTAAATCCGACATTACGTCATTAGAAAGAAATTCTGGTTCTAGTAATAATGTACGATATGATGATTCTGATTTGCGTAGTCGTATTTCAACTGTGGAACGGCAAGTAAATGCCTTGCCTACTACATCTAGCAATGGAACTACAGTACAACGAGTAGAGAATCCGTTTGATGACGCTTCCCTCCGTTCTGATATATCTGCATTACAGACGGCTGTAGCAGTACTACAAGCTACACCAGGGGAGTCCTACAATGACTCTGATCTCTGGGACAGGATTGATGAGATTCAATGGGAATTAGAAAGTATTGAAATGCCAACAGTATCAAACAATACAACTGATACTGCATGGTTAGAGGATTTAATATATCAAATTAGAGACGAGCTTACTTGGCGCATAGATGAATTAGAATGGGCTTCAGATGACACTACCACTTCTGATGATATGTATGTAGAGAAGTGGCAAATAGAAAACCTAGAATATGAAGTAATGTACATTCAGGAACAGGTGTGGGAATTACAAAATCTTGTAGCTAACAGTTCAACCAGTTCTAATAATACTACTGTTAACCCTACTCCTACTCCATCGTCTCCTACTTCGGGGCGGTCATGGGAAGGAGCTTGGAATGAGCCTTATGCTATACATTTAAACCATAAAGATGGGAGTACTAACCATACCTATACAGGAGACTTTTGGTTAGACGGGTATTGGAATGGTGACCCTGTATGGACAAGATGGGGTTGTGGCGTTCCTCCGTGGGATATTTGCCATGTCTATAAATACAACTATACATCATGGGTATTACAACCCTCAGAACCATCTGATGAATGGTTGGCTAATGCTTACAATGATAATGGAGTATGGCCTTGGGAAGGAACTTGGTCGGGTGATGTGAACTTTGTTGACGTTATTGAGAACTAATGAAACATATTATAATAGTCGGGGCACTTCTAATACTATGTATCATGTTGATGACTGCAGGAACACATGGAAATAATGATAGAGAATGCATAAAATATGCCCCACCTACGGCTACACCAATTCCTCCAGAACGTATCTATTCGGAATGGATACCAATGCCAGGATATTCCCGTAGTATGGGAAAAGGATGGATTAACGTTAAGGACATTAAGAACTATGAGCGAACTCATAACGTGCTAACTGATGCCGAATATAATGCTATTGCAAGAAAGCATGGTATGTTACAGAGTATGGGAAGTAAGATGGGATATGGTTTCCCTCCTAGATGGAATTTTAATGCTTTACATGGAGGGGTAATCCTCAAGAATGAGTGGCTACCTAAACGATTACAATAATGATTGAGAATGAATTTGGGTTACCAATTCACCCCGCTACGTCTGAAAGGATTTGCACAAAATGTCCTACGATCCAAGAACACTATATATCAAAAATTCTAGATTCTTTAGAGCAGGCCTATCAACAACGAGTAGTAGTCCACGTTAGGGGTACTTACTTCTATACATGGGATTTTTTCTTAAAGGACTTAGGACTGGTTATTCAAGCTGATGGAGTTAATGGACATGGAAATAGATACTCATTAACTGATGACGTGCTACAATGTAGGCTACGATACTTAAAGAATATATTACATATTAAGGTTGACACTGAAGAAGAAATAAAAGAGATAATAGGAAGAGCCTTAACTCGTTTAAAGGATAACTAATACATGAGCATAAGTGAAAAAATAAAATCAGAAAAATTAGGTATGCCTTTTGGTACGGCTAATAATCGACTTAGGAAAAGTATTTTATGGTCGTTAGTACAAAAATTAAATTTAGATACTTGTTTTCAATGTGATACAAAAATTACAGATGCCTCTGAACTATCGATAGAACATAAAAAAGCTTGGTTACATTCTAAAGACCCATTAAAATTATTTTTTGATCTAGACAATATATCTTTTAGCCATTTAAGTTGTAATGTGGGTATGTTTAATAGAACTAAAACTAAATGTAAAAATGGGCATTCGTTCTCAGAAGATAATCTAATTAAAAGTAGCCGAGGTAATCGTCGTTGTCTAGCTTGCGCCCGTATTTGGAAAAGAGAAAAACGAGCCACGCAAGTAGATAAATAATATGTCCGAAACAGCCTGTGATATGATTGGCTGTAAGAAGCCTACCTCTGGTTCCATTCAATTGGGGCCAGGGACTCTTCTTGACTTGTGTGAAGAACATTTAGAAGAACTTCAAGATGAGTTGGGGAGAGAAGATTTGGGATTTACTTTTTAGAAAACTTATGGTATACTGACAAAACTTTCTAATCCAAAAAATAACTAAAAATGGGGAGGAAACAACAGATGAAGACACCAGGAATTTGCCACAAATATCACGCCCCCTTTGAAGGTCATAACCTTCATTGGTGGTGTTTTTTTCTCCCGAAACATTACACCTATACACGATCAATTGATAACGACGGTGTAATTACAGATACACCCCTTACTTTATGGAAAACTTTACCTTGGAGCAGGACAAATGATTTTTAATAAAGAAGATTTAGTTTTACTTGAAAAATGTCTTAAGCAGTGTATACTGGATTATGAGAGAACTAGTTATTCACTTTATGCTTCCCCAGAAGAAAAAAGTGAAGCTAGGAAAAAAGTCCAAAAGATAAATAACTTACAATTTAAAGTCTTAAATATGCCAGAAAAAGAACTAATCTAACATACACCTATTCCCTTAGATTCGTCGCATTACTCTATTATTAATATCTTTATTTGCTACTCTATTGAGTAGATGAGGTAATAAAAATGGCTACTATGTATACCTCCTGTGGGCACGTAATAGATAAGAAGCTTAGACCGAGTTTTGTTTGGGATTGGAATGAATACGGACAATCAATTGTATCAATGGAAGTAATATGTGATGATTGCTTTCTTATTGATGATATGAATGGTGAAATACTTTCTAGAGAGGATGTAATAAATTTCCTTCATGATGAAGTAGCCATTAATTCTAATATGAGATATTCAGGAGATATGTACCCTTAATTAATGATAACCATTAGCCACATAAAACCTAATTTTTACCTTACTTTTCCTTACAATGCAGATGAGGTAGAATTAGTCAGGAATCTGCCAGTACGTACTTGGAATAAGGCTAATAAATGTTGGACGGTTCCTGAGCTTGCAGCCCATACTTTAGATATCTTACCTGATGTTCAATGGGAACCTGAAGCTAAAATGGCTAAAGCATCAGTTAAAAATGCTTTACTAAAATTAGTAGATTTTAAATTAGCTGACTTAACTGAATTAGATGATTCAGAATATTTACGTCCCTATCAAAGAGTAGGGGTAAATTTTATGACATTTGCTAAAAAAGCTTTATTAGCCGATGATATGGGTATTGGTAAAACGCTTCAAGCGATTACCGCCTTAGTAGAGCTTGGTACGGAACGAAATTTAATTATTGTACCAGCCACTTTAAAATTAAATTGGGAATCAGAATTTAAAAAGCACTTTGACATTACACCTATTATTATTGGTGGTACCAAGAAAAAACGGAAGGAATTATGGCAAAGTGACGCTAAATTTATAATTGCTAATTACGATCTATTTACGGTTGATCGAGATTGGGAAGATTTACCGCATACTTGGGACGCTATTGTTTGTGATGAAATAGTTTATCTTAAGAATCATTCAGCCCAACGTACTAAAGCAATTAAAAAATTAAAAGCGGATGTACGTATTGGTCTTTCAGGTATTCCTATGGAAACCCACTTATTGGAATATCATTCAATTATGGAATGGGTTAGACCTGAAGTGATGACTTCTTACGGACGTTTTAAGGGCCGTTATATTGAATATGATTTTGATAACACCGTCTTAGGATATCAAAATATGGAAGAATTCCATCAACTTACAGCCCCCTTTGTATTACGGCGAACTAAAGATGAAGTCATGCCAGAGCTTCCCCCCAAGATTTATACACCATTCCCGTTAGAATTTGACTCTAAGGCTTTAAAGGCTTATACTGCAATGGCAAATGAGGATTTGGAGTGGCTTACGAATCAAACGGGGGAAATATTTTCTACTGAACCTCTAGATAAAGCCATTAGAGCTCGACAGTTTGTTGAGAATCCTGCTTCATTAGGTTTTGAAGATATTAAGAATATTAAGCTTGAATGGTTAAAAGAGATATATGCTGTAACAGATAAACTAGTTGTTTTTTGTTGTTATTTAGATACCGTAGACTTGCTACAGAAAGAGTTTAAGACCCCGTATGTAATTTCAAGTAAAACTAAAACAGATGCTAGAGTGCCAATGGTTGATCGCTATAATGCTGAAGATAAAGCTATCTTCATTTTAACTGATGCAGGAAAATTCGGTTTAAATATTACTGGAGCTTCTAACATGGTTAATTTTGGTCATTTTTATAATCCAGCTACTATGCGTCAACGAGAAGATAGACTCCATCGAAAAGGTCAAGAAGAGCAAGTCCATATTCTTAATCCTTATATTATAGGAACCATAGATGTTGGTATTAGGGAAATTTCAAATATGCGACAAATTGAAAATGATGCTCTTATGGATGGCGTGAATAAAATGAGTCGAGCCCGACTCTCTAAAATTGATTTTCGGAAGATGATGTTTGGGCAAAGCTTACGCCGTAAATTGGAAGGAAAGAAATATTGACAACTAAAAAACAATATGAAAAATATACCTCTAAAGACCTTTTCGCCTATTGGTCGGAGGCATATAAAGTCAAGCATAATGTGAAATATTCCCATAGAGAATTTGGTGGAACTGAATTAAGTCGATTTAAAGATGCTCTAGAAAAGTACGGGATTTATGCCCTTCTTCTAGGGATTAAGAAAGGAATAGATTCAGGTGAGCGATCCATAAGATTCTTTTGTGAGAATATAGATAAATATATTGTTGAAACAAATTATGCTAAGTACCTATTCCTTATAAAGAATTTCGCTCCACCCGAATTAAAAGCTTTATTAGTAGAATTAGGAGTGCTAGAAACTAAATGGACACAGAATGTTAGAACGCAGAAAAGGTTAGTAGAGATAGTAGAAAAGTTTGACGATTGGTGTGAGATAAAAGGATATTAATGACAGTACAAAAAGACACATATAATTTTATAGAAAGCGGAATCATATTCGGGACTAAGACAGTTCAAGATTTAGAAAAGCATGATTTTTCCCCAGACGATTTGGTGTTACATCGGGATGCTTATGATTTCATGTTTGAGTATTTTGATACATATGAAAAATTCCCGAATGAAGCTATTCTGCAAACCAAATTTGAAGACTTAGATTCCTCAGCCAAAGAAATAGAATTAGATTATGCTTTAGCTGGTTTTCGTAAACATTCCTTAACTCGTAAAGCTATTGAAGCAATTAAAGTAAAGCAACGCGATATTTTAATTGACCCTGAAGAAGCTGTTTCGTCTTTGATTGGAGATTTAAGTGCTTTAGATGTTGGTAGAGCAAGTGAGGTTGTATGGTATGATGATGGGCAACATGATCGTTTACTCGCTTATCAAAATAGAGTGGCAGAACGAAAGCGTAAAGTAGGGATAGTAGGAATACCTACCCCATTAAAAACCTTAAATGTTTCCGGCATTGGGATGTTACTTGGCGATCTTTATTCCGTCTTTGCCCGTCCTGAAGTTGGGAAAACATGGTATCTTATTAAGACGGCTGCAATAGCTATGTCTCAAGGCTATAAGGTATTATTCGTTACTCCTGAAATGCCAGAAGATCAAATTTCATTAAGGTTAGATGTTGTGGTAGGGCGAATGCAAAAATTAAATTTTTCTCTTACCAATCTTATTTCAGGTAATCCAATTAATGAAAAAGAATATTCAGGATTTCTTGAAAATAACGCCGATAGAAACATATTAATTTGTGACCATATGGAAAATGGTAACATTAATTTACCAGGGATTGCTTCGTTAGCTAGACGCCATCAACCTGATCTATTAATTATTGATGGTATGGAATTAATTAATGTAGGCCGAACTGAAAAATATGGGGCACAATGGGAAAAACTAGGAATACTGTATGGACAAGTTAAATCTCTTTGTACTTCAATGAAGATTGCTGGATTAGTCGCTCATCAAGCTAACCGTGCTGCTGCCGATGTATTCCGTCCCCCACAAGCCGGGGAAGTATCGGGCGGTGATGCCTTAATCCGATTCTCTGACGCTGCTCTGTCTATGTGTTTATTAGAAGATGAAGAACATAAGAGAGTAGTAAGTTTTCAGAAATTTCGGGGTAAACCATATCCTGCTACTGAATCAGTCATTATTAATTTTGATGGTGACAAGGGAATATTTACTGAGACTGATGGATTTAAGGATAGATAATGAATAAAGACTGGGAATTAGCTTTACTAGAAGCTGGTATAGATATCCCAAAAGGGAAGACTGAGTTCAATATTCTATGTCCTTGGCATGATGATGGTTCTCCTTCTTTATCAATGAACACCGTTAAAGGGGTTTGGATATGTCAAGCAGGTTGTGGGGAAGGAAAACTCGCTTCCTTCTTAGCTAGATACTTAGGTATTTCCCGTTTTGAAGCTGATAAACTTGCCTTTATACCTCCTGATGATTATGAGGATTTAAATCTTTTCCCTGACTTCAATATAGAAAAGAAAGAGGAAGAATTATTACCTTTACCTATCATAGAGCAAACCTACGATGCGTCCCGTGTCCCTAGAATGGCTTTAGATCGAGGTTTTACTCCAAAGGTACTAAAAGACTGGGGATGTGGTTTAGACCTTTCTACAGGAGCCCTGGTGATCCCTGTATATGATGAATTCGGTAGGTTTGTATCAGAAAATCGTAGACAGCCTCAAGGATGGAAACCTAAATATCATATTCCCCCCGATTTTCAGAAACGCCGTGTTTTATTTGGTTTTAATCGTCTTGATATTGAAACCCCGATTGTCTGTATAACTGAAGGAGTTTTAGACACCATCTGGTTGGCTCAACACGGTATTCCAGCAGTAGCTCTGTTTGGGGTAACATTAACTGAATATCATATTGCTTTATTAAAAACATTACCCAAGCTTAAGGAAATTATCCTTTGTTTGGATAACGATGAGCGTGGAAAGGCAATGACGGAAAAAAGCTTTACACTGCTTCAAAAAAGGTATATACTAAGTGTAGTGAATCTTCCTGAAGAGTACAAAGATGTACAAGAAGTGAAGGTTCCATCGGTCTTACAAGAGGCCATTAAATCAAGGTTATATTTTTAAAATTTTGCTTATTAGCTTATTTTACTAATTTATAATAATTTTATTTATTTTTAGAGGTGCATATAATGCCTAGTTTAGAACAAATCGGACAAAACGCAAAGAATAGGAGAGAGGATTTTGAGAATAGTTCGTTCCAAGGGCGAGAACTATTTTTCACGTCAGATGGCGATCTCGCTAATTTAGCAATCGTCCCCTCCGGTAGCCCCGAAGAATCAGACACAGAAACCCGTCTATTAGACTATCACCAACACAGCGAAAGAGTTACCCCAACTAGTCCACAGGATTCTGGTTGGAGGTTTAATTTTTGTACCCTCGCAGTAAAAGGCACCTGCCAACATTGTGATCGGGGTGTAAAGAAGCAATATCGCTTTGCTTTCTGGGGTTATGTATTCAATCGACGAATCAAAAATACTCCACAAAATTCGGATAATTGGGAACAGGTTAAATCCCCTGCTGGCCTAATGTGGGAACAGCAAATCAATGATTTCCGTATTATATCCCTGCCTTTTGGTAGGAGTGATATGTATTGGAATCTATTGCTACAGCTTTCTTATGATGAAGGAGCCTTAAATAAATCTGCGGTTCGAGTTTCCCGAAGTGGAAAAGGAACCGATACGGTTTGGGGTTTAACAGCCATTAAGGAGCCAGTGATTGATTGGAATGAAATCGGTGTGGGAGCCGATGAACTTGAAGGGCTGAACGACTACTTTTTACGACGAGAGCAAGAAAAGGAAGCTATTGTAGAGGATTCCGTATCCTTAGTTGAGGAGGAAGAGGTGACCCCAAATGAAGAGGGTGACTCTACTTTCGATTTCTAAGCTTGGAAACTGATGCATGGGCAAAAAAGTACGAAGATCATGCTTTTTACTTAGAGCGTAAACTCACTTATTTGTGGAAAGGGAAATATCCCTGCACTTTAAGTAAAATTGGCACCTTCGGTTGCGTTGCACACTTCAAAGAAGATAATGTCTCCCTAATGGTTGATACTTGGGATATTCATATCCCAGAGGCCGTTAGGGAGACTATTGAAAAAAGGTCTGCTCACAAATGTAAATACAAAACGTGTAAGTATGGTTGTGGTAGTCCTCAAGCTTTGGGGAAGCATTACGTAAAAGTACATAAGGAAGTAAAAAAGTCGAGGAAAGTAAAGAATGATAATCCTGTTAGGCCCAGATAATACTGGAAAATCTACATTAGCTAAGTCCCTTAACGATTTTTCAGGTAATAAAACTCATCACTGTAATACTGATACTGTTTATTCAGATTATATAGACATGTTATCCGATCCCTCAGTCCAAGACACAGTATTTGATAGGTGGTTCTTTTGTGATATTCCTTACGCTACAGTAGTAAGAAAAGAACAACAATCTAAATTTACCTATCAGCAAGTACAAATTATGAATAGGTTAACTTCTATTTATAAACCCTTGATTCTTTTATGTACTAACCAGTCAGATAATTTCACAGAACGGGAACAACTATCAACCCAAGATCAACATTCCGAATTATTGCTAGAATATAGACGTGTATTATGTATTTTACAGCAGCCATACACTGTTTATGATTGGGAAAACCCCTTTGCACTACCAGAAAAACTACTTGATATGGCAGCAACTCAGCCCTATAAACCTGGATGGTTAACTTATAATGAAAATACTCCGGTATAATTAATGATTGTAACTGAGAAAAATTTTGAAGAAGTTCTATCCATTGTAGCCGATTGCCCTGCTGCAGTAGTTGATGTGGAAACAGATGGACTTGATCCGTATAATGGAAATAGGTTATTTGGTGTAGGCATTAGTACTGATCCCAAAACAGAATTCTATTTTCCATTTCGTCATTTATTTCCAGGTTCTGAGAATCTCCCTGAATCTTATTTAACTAAACTTATTGATGTATTAAACCAAGCTAAACGGCTGGCTGGATATAATTTTAAGTTTGATGTTCATATGTTAATGGTTGAGGGTTTAATTCCGTGGGATATGGATATTCTTGATGTAATGGTACTTGTTAGGTTATTAGAATCGGAGCAATTTACTCCAATAGGTTTAACCCCTACTATTGATCGAGATTATGGCCCTACTTCTGGGGACTATGATCGAAATACCACCATTGAATTACAGAAAAATAAGTGGAAAAAGAATTATGCCCTAGCTCCTATTGATCTTATAGGGCCATATTGTGAAGAAGATACTTTTTGGACACGTAAAGTATGGACAGATAAAGAAGAAAAAGTTATCAAGACTAAACAAGATGGTGTATGGGCCACGCAAATTGACTTCACTAAAGTCTTATTGCGTATGGAACATAAAGGTATTTCAGTTGATTTACCTTATGGAGAATGGGCCAATCAGAAGATTATTGAACGTAGGGATGCCCTTGAAGAACAAATTTATAAAGAAGCTGGTAAAAAATTCTTAATAAGTAGCCCAAAGCAAATTGGAGAAATGTTTGCAGAGAAAGGTATTGTATGCCCTGAGAAAACAGATAAAGGAAATGATTCCTGGGATGTTATTTCTTTAGCTCAAATTAATGTGGCTTTAGGTGGAAGAATAAGTGAATACCGTACCTTAGAAAAGATGCGTAACACTTATTTAGAACCTTTATTAATTAATCCAACTCTCCATACATTTTATAAAAATTATGGGACTATAACAGGTAGACTTTCTTCTGCTAATCCTAATCTACAGAACATACCTCGTGGTTTGATTGCTGTCGATGATGTAGCCTTAACTGAAGAAGAAATTGAAGAGTCTATTAAACGAGTACAAGGTGGGTTTCAAGCTAGTAAAGGTAGAGCAATTGTAATTCCCGAAAAAGCGAGGATTGCCTGGGCTAGAGATAAAGAAACAAAATTTACAGATGATGCAATGGACTTCATTTCCATCCGACGCCTTTTTGTACCAAGGCCCGGATATAAATTTGTTTCCTTTGACTATTCTCAAATGGAAGTTCGCGTATTCTTATCTTATATTCGTAACCCTGCTATTTTTGAAATGATGACCAAATCGGGTTTTGACTTTCATACTGAAGCAGCAAAAATTGCCTTTAATGTGGATGAAAAGCATCCACAATTTGAGTACTTTAGACAGTTAGCAAAAGGTATTACCTTTGGCTTAATCTTTGGTATTGGTTTAGGTAGACTTTCAGGGACATTAAATATGTCTCTTGAAGAGACTAAAGAACATAGACGAACCTATTTCGCAATGATTCAAGGATCGGAAGAGTTTATTACTGAAGTACGTAAACGGGGAAGAAAAAATAAGTTTGTCACCAATAAATTTGGTAGACGCTATTCAACCGCCGTTGGTGAAGAATATAAACTTGTTAATTATCTAATTCAGGGTAGTAGTGCTGATCTGTTAACTCTTAAGATGATTGAATTAGATAAAAAGCTAGAAGGTAGACGAGACGAATGTGCTATGCTTCTACAAATACATGATGAGATTCTTTGTGAAATTAGAGAAGATAAGCTTGATTATTATATGAAAAATATCAGGCATTTCTTAGAACAAAATGATTTAGGAATTCCAATGGAAGTTGATGCTGATATAGTTCATCCTTCCTGGGCACATAAATAAAGATGAGAAGGGTAACAAATAGATTAGAAAACCCTGATGAATACTTTCTCTTTTTAGCACATGTATTAGCTATTAGAGCTACATGTGCTAGAAGACGAGTTGGTTGCCTTTTAGTTAATGATAAACGCCACGTTAAAGCTACTGGATATAATGGAGTAGGTTCTGGAAAGGCTCATTGTATTCAAGCCCCTTGTTTGGGCGCAGATGCTCCTTCTGGGGCTCTATTAGAGTATTGTATGGCTACCCATGCTGAAATAAATGCATTAGATCAATTAGAGTCTGAAGTAACGGGTGACTTAACTGCTTATATAACGGTTACACCTTGTTTTCCATGTGCAGAGGAGCTTATACAAGATGGTAGAGTTAAAACTATTGTTACCTCATCAATTTATACGGACAATTCTGGATTAGCTTATTTAAAATCAAATGATCTTTTTCATAGAGTAGTAGAAATAGACGGGGATCAAATATTCAATGAATTTTTAAGAGGTATTAAATAATATTATGGCTACCGTATCACAATCAATGTCAGCAACCTTTAAGATGCCTGACGGACAATGGGCAAAAATTGTAATTGATATTAATGGTATCGATACAGAACAAGACGTAGAAATGCAAATTAGAGAGGCTAATAGTGCTCTCGATCAAGTTTACGGTACGATGAAGAATCGTCTTGAACTTCAAGTAAGAGAGGCTTTAGATACGGCTGTTGATGCCATTAGAGAGGTTGTATAATATGCCTCCATCAAAGAAAGCAAAAGGAGCTACTAAAGCCACAATTGAAGATTTAATAAAAAAGCATGAAGGGGTTTTGGACTACGGAAATAGTGATACTTTCATTTATGATAGGATTG
>Ga0114934_10001559_pt1 | contig 14906 bp, 13 predicted proteins | sample 4SBtaG_2_FD_99695 | JGI IMG/M metagenome (GOLD analysis project Ga0114934, IMG submission 99695) | Deep subsurface microbial communities from Kolumbo volcano to uncover new lineages of life (NeLLi) - 4SBTROV10_white metaG | ecosystem: Environmental > Aquatic > Marine > Volcanic ... | reverse complement strand
CGCAGACGAAAATCGCAAGGTAGATACAACCGGCGTGGACGCATATTTACTGTTATTGATGACCTGGGATTCAGGAACTTCAACCTGGACGAGGGCCGATTCAACGGGAATAAACCTCGAAACAGCCTTTATATCCGGGGAAATGTCCGTTGTCAAACCTTGTGCCCTTCTCGCGCCGCCGTGGACGAGCGGCGACACGACCGCCCCGAAGGCCGTCGTCAACTACAGGATCGTTCGTTCCGGGGACGACGCTTCGATGACCTGGGACCCGGTTACCGAGGACGTCCTCGGCGGTATCGAAACGATCCGTTTCTACTACGTCTACCGTGGGACAACGGCCTCCTTCACTCCCGACCAGGCGGCTCACTCCAACCTCTACGCAGTCTCCTCCTCGACCGCGTTTGCCGATGCCGCTTCCATCACAAAAGGGGGCGACTACTTCTACAAGGTCACAGCCGTTGACGAGTCCGGCAACGAATCGGCCTGGTAGTGAAGGCGGGGTCAAGTCTTACTTTTTAGTCATGGTTGAGTAGAAGAGGTTTGATATCTTTACTTTTAATCATACCTGTCCAAAACAGGAAAAAAGGTCATTAACACCATCATCAGAGGGCGATCCGCAAGCTGTATTTCGGTCGCTCCCGCCTACAGACCCTTTGGGCCTTTCGCGAGGGGTGCGGATGTTTCCAAACGCGAGCGTTTTCCACCCCCGCACTCTTTTTTTCGATCCCGAAAAACCCGACATCGTTCGTCCAAAGCCTTGTAGGATCCAGGTCATTGTCCCGCTAAAGAGCTATTTTGGACAGCAGTGACATTCTGTCCGTTTTTTGCGGCATAGACCTTTTTATATCAGGATGTACAAATTGTTATTTCCGCAGACTCCAGGCGATTACGGGCACGTCGAAGTGGTATCTATTGTTGTTGTTCCGCACTGACCTGAAGGTGTGGCCGAACGCTGAGAGTACGTTCCTCCAGTATACTTTTTGCCCCAGGAACTCTCCTTGCCGTTGTTATCTCCGACAATAATCCAGAAGATATCTCCTGAAGGCGGTGTCCAGTCGTAGCTTCCGGATGTAATATCACATTCACTGCCGTCCCATGTGTAGGTTGAAAGATTCGAGAAACTCCCGTATAGAAGATTGTAGGCGTTGCTTGAGCAACTGGTCGTGTCGTAGGTTACATGGATTGTTGTCTTACCGATATTCCATGAAGACTCTAAGGGCGTTGTTCCATTAGTTCCATCCGGGACGGGGGGTGTTGTGCATACCTGAGTGGTGATCCCTGCTCCCGCGGTTTCGGAGGAGAGCCCGCAGTCGTTATTGTACTTTACAGAGTAATCGTAATGTGTTCCCTTTTCAACAGTCGTGTCTATATAACTGGTCGTTCCGTAGGCGATACCGGTTTGAATCGGAGATCCGTCGCGAAGGACATCGTAGGTGCGTGTTCCGCTTCCGGTGTCACCCCAGTTGGATGGATCCTGATTCCATGTGACGGTGACGCTCGTATTGGGGCATGTGCCGCTATCCTCTGCCGAGTTGTTCGTCAGTCCGGAGGGGTTCTGACAGCACGGGGTCATATTGCAGGTTCCCTCCGAAACAAGTGTAACCACTACATTGTCGATCATCCACCAGTAGGACCATTCGGCGTTGTAGTAAAACCTTATCTTTACACTAGAGTGTCCAGCTGCCCACGAGGAGATGTCAAAATGCTGATGACTGGCGGTCGTATCCGAGCCTACGTCTTGGTCACTCCACTCGATTACGTGGTTCGGATTCCAGGTGGAGCCCCCGTCGGTTGATACATCGATGGTGGCACTGTTTGCGGGGGCGTCGGAAACATAAAACCATGTGTCGAAATCTAGAGTGACCACGGAAGCGCTCGAGCAATCAATAGCCGGTGTTATCAGGCTGTCGTCCTGTGTATAATTTTCACCGTCATAGTCGCTATCGATTATTTCAAAAGGACTTGTGATGCCTGCGGGCGGGGTGTGCGAGCCGGGGTTTCCGGTCGTCCATTTTTGAGAGCCCGTTCCGCCATCAACCACGGTCCATCCCGTGGGTGGATCGCCCGAACCGAAAGATTCGTCAATAGTAGGATTGTAGTGTCCAACCGTCTGGGTGAACGTTGGATACCAGTCTCCCTGGTCGGAGTGAACGTGCAGGGTAAACTCTATGACGGTTCCGCAACTCACGTTTCTGCTTATACTGAAACTAAAATGAGGGGATATGGATGTTTTTGTTTCGTTTGTTGGAATGTCGGGAAAGTCGGCGCTGTTATCGGTAATCGTGACGCCGGTTGTAGATGTGGAAAGAGTACCCGTGACATTGGTTGCCGTTCCATGCCCGATATTTTTCAGCGATACGCTCAGGACGGCGGATTCTCCCGCGTCAATGTATCCGTCTCCGCCCGACCCGGTTCCACTGCACGTATCGTCTTCGATAACGGTATAATCAAGCTCTATATCGGTAGAGCATTCGACCACCCTGCTAACGTCTATATCATCGACATACCAGCCTTCGTAATTGTTAGTGTCGTCAGAATAAAGGGAAAATCCCAGATTGACACTACCGGAATAACCCGTAAGATCAAGGCTGTTGCTCTGCCATCCATCGGACCCGTCAAATTCGCTTCCAAGTTCATCCCAGTTGATCCCACCGTCAGTGCTTATCTCCACGACTCCCCAGTCGAATCCGATTTCAATATCGAACCATTCCTTCCAGTTTAATTTGTACTGATTTCCAACGGCTCCCAAGTCAAGAGATTTTGAAACGAGTCTTGTTTCCGTATTACCATCGTAAGTTGCCGTACAGGTAGGGTAATCGTCGCCACCCGCTTTCCAGGAATTAGAAGCCGAAAAATACCGGCAACCGTCTATGTGCCAGGATGATCCCGAAGTTGTGTCAACGGTCCATTCCTGCGTACCGCTTTCGACGTCATCAAATGGGAGGAGGTACTCTCTGTATTTAGTGGAAAAGTTATAGTAACTGCCACCGTTGTTATCGGTCGTCGAACCGCCAGTGTCGGTTGATGTCACGGAGAAATAGTAGGTTGTACAGGCAGTCAGGCCGCTTACAAGGACTGAGTGATTCGTTGTAAGCGTTGAATCGTCAACGTTCGTTGATGGCGGTGTTGATGTTCCGTAGGTAACCCGGCTGTCGGAAGATGTGTCGGTGGTCCACGTTACAACGGCGCTCGTGTCGTCGATGGAAGATACCTGAACATCCGATATGACCGGATTTGCAGATATGGTGGTCGTTGTCATAAGGCAGAGAAGAGCCAGAGCGGCAATCGGCAACAGATAATTTATTTTCACAGCGCTTTCCTCCTCATTTCTCCCGTGATGGAAGTTGACTCGTAAGCACACCAATACTTTTATAATCTAGCATATTTTTTGCCTCTATGCCACTCCGTGCGTCGTGAAGGCGATCAAGCCTTACTTGTTAGTCATGGTTGGGTAGAAGAGGTTTGATATCTTTACTTTTTAGCCTCTTGCAAAAATGCTGAGAACTAATAGATTAATGGTGTGCGCTAATGGACACTTCAAAGAACGAAACCGTTTTTCCAGTATAACAACGGCCCCTGCCGTGGCCTGTTTTGTCTGGAATCGGTTCTTATGGTCGCGATACAGCCGTCTGATTCTCGACAAGCGAGAATGACGCCTTTTCCGCCCCGACCACCAACAGGCTCATCCAGCACCCCCTTTTGCCCTCAGGCGCCCTGGCGTCGAACGCCGTCCTTTCCCATCGCGGATTTTTTGGGGCCATCTTCCGATTGACAACGTGAGTCAAAAGACCTTTAATGTAGAGTCCCGGCCAGGAGCCTTTTGGGTTCCAAAGGCGAGCTGTTAAGTCGCTACGACGAGAACATGGAGAGCAATATGAAAGAGATGATATACCTCGACAACGCCTCTACGACCTTCCCCAAGCCTGATTCCACCCACGAGTTCATGAGTTCCTTCTTCAGGGAGTACGGGGTAAATCCGGGCAGGTCAGGGTGTGACGCAGCTTTGAGAGCCGAGGAGATGATAAACGACACGCGCGTAAAGTTGAGCGCGTTCTTTAACGCAAGCCTGACTCGGGCAGGCAAGACGAAGGACCCGAATCGGCTGGTTTTCACCCACAACGCAACTCACGCCCTCAACATGGTTTTGAGGGGCACACTTTCTCCCGGGGATCACGTTGTAACGACGATGGTTGAGCACAACTCGGTAATCCGTCCCATCAATCACCTGAAGAAAACCGGCGTCGAAGCTACCTTCGTAGTTCCCGACGGAGAGGGATACGTCGATCCCGAAGACATCCGCAAAGCGATTAAGGCGAATACGAGACTCGTCATCGTCAACCACGGCTCGAACGTGATAGGAGTTGTTCAGGACGTCGAGGCGATAGGCAGGGTCTGCGCAGAAGAGGGCGTTCCATTTGCGTTGGACACGGCCCAGACCGCGGGAGTAATTCCGATAGACATGGCGGAGGCTCACGTCTCCTTTCTTACCTTCACCGGCCACAAGGCGCTCTTCGGTCCAACCGGGACGGGCGGGATCTGCGTAGCCGATGACGCCGAGATAGCCTCTTCCGAGTGGGGCGGCACGGGCGTCAAATCCGCCTACCCCTACCACCTGGAGGAGTATCCCTATAGACTCGAAGCCGGAACCCTGAACCTGATGGGAATAGCCGGTCTGCACGCGGGACTTGAATGGGTTCTTGAACGCGGTGTCGATTCAATCAGGCGCCACGAAATGGAGCTGCTGCGGGTGCTTCAGGACGGTTTGTCTGAGGTTCCTGGGATCACTATTCACGGCACCACCAACCTGGAAAGGCGCGTGGCCACTCTCTCCATAACCATCAAGAACTGGGATCCGTCCGATGTTGGAACCTTCCTTGACGTTGACTATGATATTATTACCAGGACGGGGTTGCAGTGCGCGCCACTCATCCACGAACACATGGGAACCGCCCCGAGGGGCACGGTCCGCTTCTCGCTCGGACCTTTCACTACGTTGGAACAGGTAACCCACGCCATTCGTGCCGCAGAAGAAATATCAGCAAAACAAAACGGGGGTTGAGAAGCGCCGATCGAGGCGGCGCTCGGTCCCGCGGCTGGTGCCGGGGTCAGGGATCAGGGTTCAGCTCAGAAATCCGCAATCCGACATACGACAGACGGAATCCCATCTTTTCACTAAAGCAGGGCCAGGACACTCCTGACGCGGTCGGCGGGGGAATGGACGGGGACGGGCAGGGCGAGACGGCTGCCCCTTTCGAGCAGGGGAACGAGGCGTTCGAGGTCGGGTCCCGATTCCCTCGCCGTGAGGGCTACGCGTATGGGGTGGAAGAGGGCCTTACCCTTGACCTTCTCTTCGTTTTTTATCGCGAGCACGGCCTCCCTGTAAGCCCCTGGGGCCGAAAGGTCCGTCTCTTCGGCCTTCGCCAGGAAGGCTTCGATCACCCTCTTTGCCTCCGGTTCGTCGAGAGCCTTTCTCGCGGCTTCGTCCATTTTCTCAGCCTCGAAGGAAAAGAGCGGTTCGCAGGCCGTCGACGCTTCCGACAGGAGCTCCATCCGCTCGCGAATGAGCAGGCACACGTCTCCCAGCCATTCGGCAACATCGGCCGGCAAATCGCCCTCCGGCAGAAGGCCTGCAGCAACCAGCCATGGCGCCACCTCCCCCACAAGTGCCCGTGCGTCGAGTTTCTTCATCTTCTCTCTGTTGAGGTAGCGGAACTTCGCCTCGTCGAAAACGGCCGCCGCCTTGTGGACACGGTCCAGGTCGAAGTCAGCGATTATCTCCTCCGGCTCCAGCACCTCGCGGCCGTCGGGCGCCGACCATCCCATGAGGGCGAGGCCGTTCAGGACCGCCTGCGGCAGAAAGCCCCTTTCCCTCAGCGCTCCGAGCGAGACGTCCCCGTGGCGCTTCGAGAGCTTTGCGCCGTCGGGCCCGAGTATCATCGAGATGTGCGCAAAAACCGGGGCGTCGAAACCGAGCGCCTCGTAGAGCAGGATCTGTTTCGGCGTGTTTGAGATGTGGTCTTCACCACGTACGACGTGCGTTATACCCATCAGCGAATCGTCTATCACTACGGCGAAGTTGTAGGTGGGCGATCCGTCGGGCCGTGCAACTATCCAGTCCCCGAACTGGCGGGTGTGGACGGAGACGGTTCCCCTCACAGCGTCCTCGAAGACGACGCTTTTCAACTCGGTCTTCAGGCGGTAGCTCGGCTTTTCACCCGCCGTTTCCCTCGCTTTCCGCTCTTTTATGGTAAGATTCCGACAGGTTCCCGGATAGACCCACGTCGCGCCGGCCGCGCGCGCTCTCTCCCTTCCCGCGTCGAGCTTCTCCTTCGAGCAGTAGCAGGGATAGGCCCTCCCCTCAGAGACGAGTCTTTGCAGGTACTCGCGGTAGATGGAATAGCGTTCGGTCTGGCGGTAGGGCCCGAAATCGCCGCCGCAGTCGGGGCCTTCGTCCCAGTCGAGGCCGAGCCACCTGAGGTCTTTGATAACGGAGGCGGCGTTCTCCCCGGTGGAGCGTGCGGCGTCGGTGTCTTCCAGGCGAAGGACGAACCGGCCGCCCTTTGCTCTCGCCAGCAGCCAGTTGTAAAGGGCTGTTCTCGCGTTTCCGAGGTGAAGCCGACCAGTCGGAGACGGTGCAAAGCGGACTCTTACCTTTTTCGAATCGGTCATGGGGCCTCCGGGTTGTCCCATTGCAGAGTTTGACATTTAATGAGGGTTAATCATCGCCTTCTTTCTCGAAGGAGTCGTCCTCGTCGAGGCGGAAGTCCGGTTCATCACGCTCTCCGGCGAGACCGTGTCTCTCCAGATACTTCCGCTCCAGCTCTTCCATGCGGTAGAGGTCCATTTTGCTCCTCTTCAGGAAATCCTCCTTCAACTGCTCGTCGGTGGATTCGATGACGCGCGGCAGGACGTTGTTGACGTACTCGCTCTCCATTTTCACTTGTTCCAGTGCCGCTTCGAAGGCGCCCTCGGGGACCGGCCCTGACCAGTCGTCCCTCTTGAGGAGTTCCCCCTGGGTGTCCCTCTTGAGCAGTCTGAGGTGCATCGGGTTGGAGAGGTCGAAGTAGAAGCTCTTGATGCGCTTTTTTATGGTCGCGAAGAGCCTCTGTTCGGCCACTTCGCGGTCGGTGAGCACCTTGATCTCGGAGACGATGTCCGCGAGCGTCCTCTCACCCCGCTCCAGGTCGGCGAGCCCCTCTATGAGAGCCAGTACTTTTAGCCTGCCCATCCTCAGCAGGTAGGGATTGTCGAGAATCGAACCGACCACTAAATTCTTGAAGAGGCCCTCTTCGATCTGGTCGAGAGCGCGCTTGTTGCCGAGGATTGAGCGGACTTTGTCCTCCTGAAGGGTGGCGTGTTCCATGAAAGCGAGCTGGGTGATGGGAGCAACTGCGTTGTCGAACCTGTCGAAGTAAGTCACGACCTCCGAGAAGACTTCGAAGGCGCTCAGGTCTCCTCCCTCGGCGGCCTGTTCGTCAAGGATGCGCCCGGTTTCGAGAAGTATCTGCTCGAAGCCGTTGTCCCGGTTCTCCTGTGCCTGCTGCTTGAAGGAGAGGAGCTGGATTATCTCCGCGTGGCCAACGACCTCGGAGGGCGGTTTGCTGGAGAGAAAGAGGCCCTCGAATATCTCCCTCGTCTTGCGCAGGTATTCGGGCTCGGCCTCGGCCTCGGTAACCTCTGCGGCAGGGATAAGCCCGTCCAGCGTATCGAAGAGCGTCGGCGGAAGCCTGTGGCGCATTGCGAGGTTTCTAAGGGAATTCAGGCGGGGGAGTGCGGAGGCGGGATCGCGCCTGCCGGCGTTGAGTTCAAGCAGGACGTCCTTGTACTCGTCCACAACCTGCTGGTTGTCTACGTCCTTGTAGAGGATGTCCACCGCGATTCTCTCGCGCTGGTACTGGGTGATGCCGAGCTCCTTCGCCAGGGGAACGGCGAAGCTCTTCTGCTTGTCCGTCCATTCCCCCTCCCTTCGGTAGAATTCGCTGACGAACTGGTAGAAACGCTGGTGGGAACGGTGAACGAGCCTCAACAGCAAGAGGGTGGCTTCCGGCTCCGCGAGTTCCCTGAGGATCTCCTCGCGCAGGGCGGCGTCGTCTCCCTTTCCCACGTTTTCGCTCCTCTTCAGGATCTTGCCCAGCGTTTTCAGCAATACCTCCTGAGTTCTCCTCACCGAGTAGGGCCAGGGCGTTTTGATGATGTAAAAGGAGTTCGAAACGGCGTTTCCGTTAATAAAGAGGTCGTCGTAGGTACTCGTCCCGGAAACCTGTGGCGTGAAGGAGAGGCCCTTTTCGCCCATGTAGGTTCCGAAAAGGAGCAGGCGGTTCCTGACGGCTTTGTTCCCAAGGTCCTGGAGCGGCATGTTTGAGCCGAACATATACTCCGAAACGGCGCCCCCGGTTCCCGAAAAGGCCAGGCCCTGTTGATCCAGCTTGAAGTACATCCCCGACAAGAAAAAGGAGACGGTCCTGTTTCCGTTCTCTTCGGCGATTTCGTAGAAGGGCGCCGAGAGCAGCTTCTCCCCCGCGAGCGTTGCGTAGAAATCTACGTTATCCGTTATTGAGCCGTGAACCCTTACGTCTTTCAGCATCCGCAATCCACCCACCGCCGATCTTAACAGAAAGCCGTTCCGCCTTCCAGCGCAACGCGGCGGGAACGGTGAGTCATCCGCGGCCCTCCTGGATTCTTGTCCGCTACACTGGATTAGGCTGTATTTCGGTAAAAGTGAAAAGGAATGACATATGTAGCGGCCGATACTTGAATCGGCCGGGGTTTCCGGCCCGAGCTTGCCCTGAGCCTGCCGAAGGGCTCCTTCGACACGCTCAGGACTGACGCAAGCAAAGGCCGCTACGGAGGCACCCCGATTCCAGACGGGCTTCGCTTGCCGGAATGACATGAGGAAAAGTCGGCAAGGGAGCAGGGGAGATGGGGGGATGGGGGGAAAAGGCAAAGCAACCATCAACCCGTAGGAGCGGCATCCTGCCGCGAATGTAAGGATGCGGCGGGAAACCTCATCGAGCCGTAGGAGCGGCATCCTGCCGCGAATGTAGGTTGTGGGGGAAACCCCATCGAGCCATAGGAGGGGCATCCTTGCCCCGAAGCATGGTTCCTGCAAAGCGAACCGTTTTCCACCCGTAGCGGACGCCCCGCGTGCGGCCGGATCTTTCCCCGATTAACCGTCGGGAGTATAATGTCGTCATGAAGAGTGGAGAGAAGAAGAATGAGAAGAGATAGGTATTGCGTCCCGGGAATTCAGCACGTTCTGCGCTTCTGGAATAATGAGGTATTCGAAAACACCGAAGGCGTGCTGCAGGCGATTTACGACGCCCTCACCCCGACCCTTTCCCAAAGGGAGAGGGAGTTTCATAAACCGTGGGGTCACAAATCTTGCAATGCAACAAATTGCTAAACCATGGGGCTTGCATCATTGCATAGGATGTGGAAACGGGGTCAGGGTGTCTCCGCAGTCTTGACAGGAGCCGAAAGAAAACGTAAGATCTGCGTTCTGGTGGAGGGGGTTCCCCAGTTAACGCAACGGAGTGAAGAATGGCTTCATACTACATCCCCATAGGTCTTTTCCTTGTCATCGCTCTACTGATCGTTCCCTGTACGATGCTGATCGGTAAGCTCTTCAGGCCGAAACGTTACGACTCAGCGAAACTCAGACCCTACGAATGCGGGCTGGATATTTACGAAGCTCCAAGGGGCAAGGTTTCCGTCCACTTCTACGTTGTGGCGGTGGTCTTCCTCGTTTTCGACGTTGAGACGGTCTTCCTTCTCCCGTGGGCCGTGACTTTCGACAAACTTGGCCTCTTCGGCTTCATTGAGGTCATTGTTTTTCTCGTCCTGCTCGTCGCCGCTTACGCGTGGGTGTGGGCCAAGGGCGCTCTGAGGTGGGAAGAATGAAGGAAGATTACCCCTCCTGGATCGGATTTACGAAGCTCGACTGGGCCCTCGACTACTGCCGCAGAAACTCACTCTGGCCGATGACCTTCGGCCTCGCCTGCTGTGCCATCGAGATGATATGCACTTCGGCCTCCCGCTACGACATCAGCCGCTTCGGCTCCGAGGTCTTCAGGCCTTCGCCGCGGCAGAGCGACGTAATGATAGTCGCCGGAACGGTGACCGAAAAGATGGCGCCGCTGGTCCGTCACCTCTACGACCAGATGCCCGAGCCCAAGTGGGTCATCGGCATGGGTGCCTGTACCATCGCGGGTGGTCCTTTCGACACCTACGCGGTCGTGCAGGGAATCAAAGATCTGGTTCCCGTGGACGTCTACGTTCCGGGATGCCCACCGAGGCCTGAGGCACTGCTCTACGCCCTGATGAAACTGCAGGACAAGATTCGCACACCAGCGACGGCCGAAGAGTGCTTCTACACCGGGGTCAAGGAAGGCGAACCAACGAAGGGTTGGATGAAGAAGGGCGAGGAAATTCCCGAAGTCGTCGAAGAGATGGAAAAAAAGGGTTTAGGCGTCCAGAGCGGCCAGCTTGTAAAGGGATAGAGATGGCAGACGACAAAACACCGCAGGCTCCGCCCGCGGAAGAAAAGAAAACAGCGGCGGAAGAACGGGCCGCGACACCGGAGAGGCCGGCCGAAAAGTCCGAAGCCTCCAAAAAACCGGCTCCGCCCAAAGGCTGGGAACCGACTGGCGACATCGTGTCGTCTCCCGTTACCGAAAAGCTTCTGGCGGAATACGGCGGGGCCGTTTCGGGAATCCCGAACTCCTGCGGCGAAGCGACGGTTCGGGTAAAGAAGGAGTATCTCATCGAAATCCTCTCCTTCCTGAAGAACGATCCGGCCACGGCGATGAACTACCTCTCCGATCTCACCGCCGTACACTTCCCCGACAACGAGAAGGTCTTCGAGGTCGTCTATCACCTCTACTCCATGTCCCTGGGTCACTCTCTCAGGTTGAGGGTCGGGCTCGACGACGGCGAAAGCTGTCCCACGGCGACCGGCGTCTGGAAAACCGCCAACTGGCACGAGCGGGAGGTCCACGATATGTTCGGCATCGTCTTCGAGGGCCACCCGAACCTGAAGACAATTCTCCTGCCGGAGAAATGGGACGGCCATCCCCTTCGTAAAGAGTACCCCCTCGGCGGACCGAAGGAGGAAAAGATCCGTGCCGGCGCCTTCGAGCGCCCCGTTTACCTGCCCGACGACGCCGAGGAGGCAGCGAAGATCATCCGGGAGATAAAAGATGCCGAATGAAGCGCTGACACCTAAGGTTGAAGCCCCCCTGAGAAAGGCTCTCGAATCGAAAGAGATGGAGCTGAACATGGGGCCACAGCATCCGGCGACCCATGGAGTCTTCAGGGCCATCCTCTCCCTCGACGGCGAAAAGGTTGTCGGGATTGAGCCGGTCATCGGTTACCTCCACCGGGGAATCGAAAAGTGGGCCGAATTCCGGACCTATCAGCAGGCCGCACCCATCTTCGACAGACTTGACTACGTCGGCGCGGTAATCAACTCCCACGCCTACGTTCAGGCCGTTGAAAAGCTGCTTCAGGTGGAAATACCTAAAAAGGCCCAGTACATCCGTGTTGTCCTCGACGAACTCCAGCGCATCGCCAATCACCTGCTGTGGCTGGGAACCCACGCTCTCGACCTTGGCGCGATGACGGTTCTCTTCTACTGCCTGAGGGAGCGCGAGGTCATTATGGACCTCTTCGAGGCTATGCTCGGACAGCGCCTACTGCCCAACGCTTATCCCATTGGCGGTGTTCGCTTCGATTTCCCCCGGAACTGGGAGAAGGTCTGCCGCGACTTTCTCGAACGTTTTCCGAGGCTCGTGGACGACTACGAAAAGCTGCTTTCCGAAAACCGGATTTGGAAACAACGCACCCGCGGCATAGGCATCGTTACCCCGGAAGAGGCCATAGACCTTGGTCTTTCGGGGCCGACGCTCAGGGGTTCCGGCGTCAACTTTGACGTAAGGAAGGCAATGCCTTACTCTTCCTACGAAGACTTCGATTTCGAAGTGCCGCTTGGAACAAGGGGAGACGTTTACGACCGGTACATGTGCCGCGTCCGTGAAATGCGGCAGAGCACGAGAATCGTGAGCCAGGCCCTCGACGGAATGCCGGAGGGTGAACTCAAGGCGAAGATGTCGAAGATAATCAAGCCCAAGGCGGGTGAGGCTTACGCCTGCGTCGAAGGAACGAAGGGTCAACTCGGTTTCTACATTGTAAGCGACGGAAGCAAACAGCCGTGGCGCGTCCACGTAAGGGCCCCTTCCTTCGTCAATCTCCAGGGCCTCGAAACCATGGTAATGGGAGAGCTTGTGGCGGACGTCGTCGCAAACATCGGTTCCCTGGACATTGTTCTCGGCGAGGTGGACCGATGAAGACAAGGCCGGAAAGGGTGGACGTGCCATGAACAACCACGCCTTGATCCAGATTGGAATGTCCCTTTTGAAAATCGTCATACTTCTCGGAATCGTGGCCTTTTGCGTGGCCTACGCCGTGTGGATCGAAAGAAGGTTGCTCGGCTTCTTCCAGTCGCGGCTCGGCCCTAACCGCGTTGGACCGGCGGGGTTGATTCAACCGATAGCCGATGGGTTGAAACTCATCCTCAAAGAGGACATCATCCCGGCCAACGCCAGACCCTTTCTCTTTAAGCTGGCGCCCGTCTTCGCGATTGTTCCCGCCTTCGTAGGCTTTTCGATTATCACTTTCGCGCCACGGTGGGTGACGGCTTCCGGCCACAATCACGCATTCGTAATCGCCGACGTCAACATAGGAATTCTCTTCCTCATGGCGATCAGCTCGCTGGGCATCTTCGGAATTATTCTCGGCGGCTGGTCCTCCGGCTCCAAGTACCCTCTTCTGGGAAGTTTGCGCTCGGCAAGCCAGATGCTGGCCTACGAAGTACCCCTCACGCTGGCCGTGTTGAGCGTTATCCTGATGGCCGGGTCTTTCCGCCTGAGCGACATCATCAAGGCACAGCAGGGACACCTCGCGTTCATCTTTCCACTTATCCTCGCCTTCGGGGTTTACCTCATCTCGGCGGTCGCCGAAACAAATCGCGCGCCCTTCGACCTCCCGGAGGCCGAGAGCGAGTTAGTAGCCGGCTTCCACACCGAGTACTCCGGGATGCGCTTCGCCTTTTACTTTCTGGCGGAGTACGCGAATATAATCCTGGTCTGCTGCGTCGCCACCAGCCTCTTCCTCGGCGGCTGGGTAATCCCCTTTTTCCCCTATGAAACCTTCGGCGCGGCTCATCCCTGGCTGACCAGCATCTTCGGTCTTGCGGCCTTCGGAATTAAAGCCGTGCTCTTCCTTTATTTTTACCTGTGGATTAGAGCGACCTTCCCCCGCTACCGCTACGACCAGTTGCTGAAGATCGGCTGGACGGTTCTTCTGCCGATCGCCCTGGTCAACCTTTTCCTGGTGGCCGGAATCAAGCTCTATCTCTTGAGGTAACGCCATGGCTTCCGCACTGAAACGCGTGGTACGAATGATGACCTTCCCGGAACTTGCCGAGGGCCTTTCGGTCACCCTCAAATGGTTGCTCAAAGGCAAGGTGACCGAGTGTTACCCCGATCAGCGGCCGGTACTTCCCTACCGGACGAAGGGAAGGCTGCACGTCGATGTCGATACCTGCATCTCGTGCAGGATGTGCGAGAGGGCCTGCCCCGAAGGATGTATCAAAGTCTTCCCGCCGCCGAGAGAAGTAATGAAGACCGACAAGCGTCCCGTCCAGTTCTTCATTTCGATTGAGCACTGCCTTCACTGCGGAATGTGCGTGGACGCGTGCCCCACCGGCTCCATTCACCATTCCCAGGAATTCGAGATGGCCTCCTGCAGGCAGGAGGACTACCTCTTTGATAAAGAAACGCTGCCCTTCGACCTGGAGGTCAAACACTTCAGGCAGGGACTCTTAGAAAACGTGGTCGCCCGGCGCGGCCGGAAACGCTAGGACGACGGGGAGGTTAAGGAAATGACGTTGGGCTGGATTCTTCTCTCATGTCTGATAGTGCTTTGCGCGCTGGGCGTCGTGTTGGCGCGGAGTCCCATCTCTTCCGCCATTTCCCTGCTGGTGGGCTTCATTGGTCTCGCCATCCTTTACCTTGCGCTGGGGGCGGAATTCGTGGCCGCGGTGCAGGTTCTTGTGTACGCGGGCGGCATCATGGTCCTCTATCTCTTTGGAATCATGATAGTGGACAACGACCTCCTGCGCCTTTCGAGGCAGGTGCACAACCAGGCGTGGATCGTCTTCCTCATCGTGCTGGTTGTCTTTATCTGGGCGGGACGCAAGCTCTACCACGCGCAGTACCGCGCACAACCCGCTCCCGTCGCAGTCGCGGCACAGGTCGCGCCTAGGAAGGCAGGATCAAGCAACACCGGCGACGTGGCGAAGGTAATGTACGGAACCTTCCTCTACCCCTTTGAAGCGGCTTCCGTCCTCCTGCTGGTAGCCGTTGTGGGCGGAGTTTTCCTGGCTAAGAAGGAGATCTGAAGTGACTACCCAAGCTCTTGTACTCCTTGGTTTCATTCTTTTCTGCCTGGGCATCTTCGGCGTTATGGCGCGAAGGAACTATATCGTGGTCCTTCTTTCCATAGAACTGATCTTCGCTGGGGCCGGAATCAACTTCATTACTTTCTCCAACGCGTGGCACAACATAACGGGACAGGTCTTTACGATTTTTCTAATAGCGGTGGCGGCGGGCGAAGCCGCCGTAGGGCTTGGATTTCTGGTCGCCATTTACCGGCTCAAGCACACGGCCAACGTTGACGAAGCCCGGGAACTGAGAGGATAGCCGATGACACCCATCACACTGCTATGGCTGATACCGGTTCTGCCTGCGCTGGGAGCGCTGCTGAACGGAGTCTTCGGGTGGAAGTTCGAACACGGGCGGCGCGGTGTGATAACGACCGTGGCGCTGACCTCGACCGCCCTTTCGATG
>Ga0114934_10001556_pt1 | contig 14908 bp, 12 predicted proteins | sample 4SBtaG_2_FD_99695 | JGI IMG/M metagenome (GOLD analysis project Ga0114934, IMG submission 99695) | Deep subsurface microbial communities from Kolumbo volcano to uncover new lineages of life (NeLLi) - 4SBTROV10_white metaG | ecosystem: Environmental > Aquatic > Marine > Volcanic ... | reverse complement strand
TCATTTATAATTTCATTTGCCAAGTTTTTTTGCAATAATTCTTTTACACTCTCTTTTTGTAAAAGTATGTTTACAAGTGAAAACCATTTTATTTTTACAACAGCTTTTCCTATCGTGTATGACAATTTGCTTGTTTTGTAGCAAACAACTTGTGGTACTTTGAAAAGAGCTGTTTCCAATGTTGCAGTTCCTGATGTAACTACTGCTGCTTTCGATATTCTGAATAGATCGTATGTTTTGTCAAAAATCACAGAAATATTTTCAATGTCAGTGGCTGTTTTATAAATATCAGCAGGCAGATTATTTACTCCCGCAATAACAAATTGATAATCTTTGAAATGTTTAGCCACTTCTATCATCTCTGGTAGAATTTTTTCTACTTCCTGAAGTCTGCTTCCCGGTAATAATGCTATTATTTCTCTTTGCTCAGGTAAATTATTTTCAGTTTTGAAATGTGTTGAGTCAAAATCTTTTTCAAGTTCATTTTTTACTATGTCGAGAGTTGGATTGCCAAGATATACTGTCTGGTAATCGTATTGTTTGTAAAAATCAACTTCGAATGGAAAAATAACAAACATTTTGTCGATAAAACGTTTGATTTTTTTTACTCTAGCTTTTTTCCATGCCCATATTTTAGGCGATATATAGTAAACAGTTTTAAGATTTTGAATGTGCGTAAATTCTGCTATTCTAAGATTAAATCCGGGATAATCGACAAGTATTACTACATCAGGCTGAAAATCAAGAATATCATTTTTACACATTTCCATATTTTTCTTGATAGTTCGAAGTCGTTTGGCTACTTCCCAAAAGCCCATAAATGCCATTTCTTTGTAATGTTTTAGCATTGAGCCACCTTGTTCAAGCATTTTATCTCCTCCAATAAATCTGAAATCAGCATTTTTGTCTTCTTTTTTTAAGCATTTCATTAAATTCGATGCATGAATGTCGCCTGAAAATTCTCCGGCTATCAAGTAATATTTCATTTGTTTCTTTATTTCGTTGCAAAACTAATAATTATATTTTTTTGAGTAAAATTCTTAATTTTTATTAAAAGTTTGTGCATAATTACAAAACAAATATATTGTAATTCTCTCTAAATTAGTGGGTTGTATCATTGTTCTTTTGGATCAAATAGCACTCTTCTTAATTTATTAAATGATTATTTTGTAAATTTAGAAAAAAATTAAACTATGAAAAGATTATTTACAATTTTAATTATTCTTTTATTGGCATTTAATTTAAATGCACAGCGAACTATATCAGGAACTGTAACAAATGTAGATGATGGCTCTGCTTTGCCCGGAGTGAAGGTTATTGTTAAGGGAGTGAGGCTAGGAACAGTTACTGATGTTGATGGCAAATATATTTTGAACAATGTTCCTGATACTGCGCATTATCTTTTATTTACTCTTGTTGGAATGAAGACTAAAGAGGTTGAAATCAAAGGTGAAGTTGTAGATTGTAAGATGAATGTTTCAGAAAAAGTATCGGAAGAAGATCCAACTGCTTTTAAATATAGCGATTTATCACCTCCATCAACATCTTTTGACTGTTTCGAGGATATTATATTTCCTTCTTCTACCGGAACAGGAGTTGGTTCAGGGCAACTTACGGCAGGGGAAGTAAATGACTTTGGTAAATGGGAAATGTGGCAGGATATTTCTGAAAATGAACTAAAAGAATACAAAGGAATTTGGAAAATATTTCCTCATTTGAGATATTGCGTTTTGGTTACAAACGAAGACAATTTGCCTGTTATAGATGCTACTGTTTACCTTAAAAATGAAAGAAATACTATTTGGACAGCCAAAACTGATAATACTGGAAAGGCTGAATTATGGGCAAATATGTTTGATTCTTTGAAAATGTCAAATATCAGTATCCAAGTCGAAAAAAACGGGACTTTGACTTCTGTTGAAAATCCAACTACATTTTATAAAGGTATTAATCGTGCTATTATTCCAAACCAGTGCGATATTCCGGGTTTAGTTGACATTGCATTTGTTTTTGATGCAACAGGTTCTATGGGCGACGAAATGAGTTATCTTCAAGCTGAAGTGCTAAATGTGATTCAAAGAACTGATTCATTACACAAAGATTTAAAAATAAGGCTTGGAAGTGTTTTCTACAGAGATAAAGATGATGAATATCTTACAAAAGAAAAGGATTTAACTACTAATATTACCAAGGCTGTTGATTTTTTTAAGGCTCAAACTGCCGGCGGAGGTGGAGATTATCCAGAAGCTGTTCATTCAGGCTTAGACATTGCAATTAATAAATTTTCGTGGAGTAAAAATGCACGCGCTCGAATAATTTTCCTTGTGCTCGATGCACCTCCTCATCAAGAAGATAGTGTGATTAAACAAATAAATGAGCTTGCACAAATAGCTGCTTCAAAAGGAATACGTATTATTCCCGTTACTTGTAGTGGTATCGACAAAAGTACAGAGTATCTAATGCGTTCTTTGGCATTAGCCACTAATGGCACTTATGTTTTTCTTACTGATGATAGTGGGATAGGAGGACCTCACATCAAACCTACGACTGACGAATGGACAGTCGAGTTGTTAAATGATTTGCTTGTAAGGCTTATTGACCAATATGTTACAGTAACTACTTGCGACAATCAAATTGCTGTTGATAGCACAGATATGGCAAATGATACTATTTTGGTAAATTATCCTGATACATCAAATGTTATTGACACTAATCAGATTGCAAATGATTCTCTTCAGCCTGATACAACTACAGTTGTTGATATAAATGAAGACAGATTGAAGATTTATCCAAATCCAACAACAGGAAATTTGTTTATTGAAATAGAAGGAGACATCGAAGAGTTCTACGTTTGTGATATATCTGGAAAAATTCTTCAAAGGCATATTGTAAATGGCCAGAAAAAAATGCAAATAAATATTGGAGAGTATCCTATTGGAATTTATTTTATCAGATATTTTGTAGGTGAAGATTTACGGAGTGGTAAAGTGATTCTTATGAGATAAAAAGAGGCTGTCCAAAAAGACAGCTTCTTTTGGTTTTTTTTACTGGATTAAAATCTGCAATTCCGCAGAAATATTATCTTCATTTGTTTCCCACCAGTCAGAGACTGGCGGGAACAGGGAGATAAAAAAAAGAGGCTTAAGCCTCTTTTTTTATTTAACTTGAGTATAAGTTACAGTGCCAACTGTTTCGTCATAGTCTCCATCAGTTTTTGTAACTTTTGAATTAAGTTCAATAATGATTTCTTTATTAGATAATTCTTTAAAATCAAAAAGCGTATTATTTTCACCTGTTGTTCCGTCGTATGTTCTTGTGCCATGACTAGTATATGAAGTTCCTGAATAATCACGAGTTGAAGACCAATCACTTTTAGTAAGTTCAATCATTACTCTCTGTTTATTTTTTACTTCAAGTTGTTTATTTTTTGGTAAGAAATACCAAAAACCTTCTGTTGTTGAAGTATAATCATATGTGTAATTGCCATCAATATAGTGCTCATTTTTATATTCTATGAAAGAGCCATCTTTATTAAAAATAACACTGTCAAGATAGTCTTCTGTGTATGAATCACCATCATTAGTTATAGTTAATTTACCGCCTGAAAAATTATAAGTTGTTGTATTAATATGGGCTTTTCCATAAATATGAGCCATTAATTCAGGTGATATATAAGGAGTAAAAGGAAGATTGCTTTTTGTATTGTAGTCAGTTGTTGTCCAATCACCTTCTTTGATTACCCAAGTCCCTGTTAATCTTGCTTTTCTTGATAATAAAGATATTGTAGGGTCTTCTGCACCTTTTTTACATCCTGTGAATGCTGTAATAATAATTATAGCAATTATAGCTACTGATGTTAATGTTTTTTTCATTGTTTGATGTTTTTTTGGTTTGGCGGCAAATTTATAAATAATATTTAAATTTTATCGAAAATTTTGTAAAAAATATCAGGTTCGAAACCTTTACTAATCAGGTAATTATATAGTTTTTGTTTTTTTATTTTGGGTTCTATATTTTTTATACTTGCAGCCTTTTTTTCTAATAAAGCTGCTGCTGCATCTATATATTGGTCATCTAAAATTTTAGCTAATGAGTTTTGAATTATTTTTTCGGAAATTTTTTTTCTTTTTAAATGATATTTGATTTTAGTTTTTCCCCAATTATAGAATTTGAATTTATCCATTGTAAATGCATCTGCAAATCTTTGTTCGTCAATAAATTTTTCTTCAATAAGCTGCTTTATGATTTTTTCAGAAGTTTGTTCATCTTCAACTCCCCAAATTTTTAACTTCTCTGATATTTCTGATACACATACTTCTTTACGGCTACAATATTTCATAGCTCTTGAAAGAAATACTCTGAAACTATCATCCATTATCCTAATTTGCTTATTTTCTGCAATTTAGCAAAGTCGAGAATTTTGATTTTTTTGCCATTTATTTCTATTACATTTTCTTCTCTAAAACTGTATAGAGTTTTAATAGCATTTGAAGTAGTCATATTTGCAAGATTTGCTAAATCTTCACGATACATTTGAATTTTAATTGTAGCATTATCTTTTTCAAAACCGTATGTTTCTGCTAATCTTATCACGCTTTCTGCAAGTCTTCCACGAAGATGTTTTTGAGTTAGCGAAACCAAGTTTTTTTCTGCTTCTCCCATTTCTGTAGCTAAAAATTTGATTATTTGAATTGCAAAAAGTGAATTTTCCTTAATAATTTTGAACAAAAAATTACTATCAATTATACAAACTATAGAATCTTCAAATGCTCCTGCTGATGCATTATAATATTCATCTGCAAATAATGCTCTGTAACCTATAAAATCTCCGGGTTTAGCAAGGCGAAGTATCTGTTCTTTTCCACCATATCCATCTTTAAATATCTTGACTTTGCCTTGGGCTAGTGACAACAGTCCGGTTGGTGTAAATCCTTCTTTAAATATTACTTCATTTTTTTTGTAAGTTACACAAGTCATTGTTTCTAACAACTTGTCTTTTTGTTCTTTAGATAAAACTTTAAATATCGATTCTTTATTGTCTATGCATTTTTGTATGTAATCAACATCCATTTTTTTTGCAAAAATACTTATTTTATTTTATAAAACATTATTTTTGTTGAAGTTTTATATGAAAAAATGAATTCTACAATAAAAACACTTTACTTAGTATCCTTTGTTTTCGGCATTTTTGCAATAGTTTTATTCTTCGTGCCATTTTTTTCTTTTTTAGTTGCTCTGGCAGGAGTAATTATTTGTACTTACGTTTTTTTTAAAAATGATAATGAATACAAAAGAAAAATTATTACTCCTTTAATACTGAATATTATAGCTCTTATTATTGCTATAATATACAATCTTGCTTTTTTCAAGGAAATCAAACAACAATTTTATCCCTATTACGATCCTGATACCAACTCATACTATGAGCCATACGAGCCGTATATAGATACCACTATGGATGATACAGATTCTCTAATGCTTGATGAAAATGATTTGAATAATTTGGATAATTCTATGACCGATACATCAAATGGTCCGGGGAATGCCCCTATGTAAATCAAGTTGTTTAAATCTATTTTTTTTGATATATGTTTTTTATTATTTTCATTATTTCTTTTTGCAAAATCAATTAAGTTTGCAAAAAAAACGTGGAAAGAAAAACTATTAAATCAGCTTTAATATCAGTATTTGATAAGACTGGTATAGATGAATTAGTTAAAACACTTGACCAAAACAATGTTAAGATAATTTCAACAGGTGGAACTCAAAAGTATATAGAAGAACTTGGAATCAAAGTTACTTCTGTTGAGGAAATAACAGGTTACAAATCTATTCTAGGCGGTAGAGTGAAAACTTTACATCCGCTTATTTTTGGAGGAATTCTTTCTCGCAGAGAAAATGCCAATGATTTGGACGATATGAAAAATTATTTAATTCCTGAAATAGACCTTGTTATTGTTGATTTGTATCCATTTGAGGAAACAGTAAAAAACACTGACAAAGAATCTGAAATTATTGAAAAGATTGATATTGGCGGAATTAGCCTTATCAGAGCAGCAGCGAAAAATTATAAAGACGTGATGATTGTTCCTGCTCAAAAATACTACAACGAGTTTCTGGAAATTATAAAAGAAACAGGTTGTGCTACAAATATTGAGCAACGTCGTACTTTTGCAAAATACGCTTTTGCTGTTAGTTCGTATTATGACTCTTTGATTTTCTCATATTTTGCAGGCGACGATATGGAAAATCTTAGAATTGCCGTTGACCAAAATATATCTATGAGATATGGAGAAAATCCTCATCAAAAAGGAAAATTTTTCGGAGATTTTAGCCAAATATTTGATCAACTTCACGGAAAACAAATTTCTTACAACAACTTGCTAGATATTTCTTCTGCAGTTGATTTGATTGACGAATTTGATGAATTAACCCTTGCTATTCTGAAACACAATAATGCTTGTGGTCTTGCATCAAGAAATACTTTGGTAGAAGCCTGGAAAGATGCTTTGGCTGGTGATCCTGTTTCTGCTTTTGGCGGAATAATAGTTACAAATACAAAAGTAGATTTGGAAACTGCTAAAGAAATAAACAAGATTTTCTACGAAGTAATTATAGCTCCTGACTATGATAAAGATGCTTTGGAAGTATTGATGTCAAAGAAAAATAGAATTATTCTTGTTCAAAAGAAAAAACTTGACAACAAGAAACTTGTCAGATCTGCATTGAACGGTTATTTAGTGCAGGATAAAGATTTGCAACTTGGTGGAAAAAATGAGTATAAAGTAGTGACTGACGACAAACCTACTGAGGAGCAAATAGAAGACTTGCTTTTTGCAAATAAAATTGTGAAACATTCAAAATCAAATTCTATTGTATTGGCTAAAAATAAGCAACTTATAGGAAGCGGTGTTGGACAGACTTCACGCGTAGATGCTTTGAAACAAGCAATAGCAAAAGCAGAATCATTTGGCCTTGACTTGAAAGGTTCTGTAATGGCGTCAGACGCATTTTTCCCATTTGCTGACTCTGTTGAAATAGCTTACAAAGCAGGTGTAAGAAGTGTAATTCAGCCGGGAGGTTCAATAAGGGATAAGGATTCTATTGATTATTGTAACAATCATATTATGCCTATGATTTTTACCGGTTTGAGACATTTCAAACACTAATAATAAATGAACAATAATGTAAAAATCCTTGCTTGAGTTGATGAAGTAGGGATTTTTTTATGTTTTTTTATAAAAGTTAAATTCATCAAAATAATAAATTTTCGAGTTTTTTATCATTTATTACATTTGTCGAATAAATTCAAAAGTCTAAATATGAAGCATTCTATTATTTTTTTTATTTTATTGTTGGCAGTTATTTTTGTTGATGCACAACAAAGATATTGGGTGATTTTCAAGGATAAAGCAGGAGTTGAATTTGACCCTTACTCGTATTTCGACAAAAAAGCTATTGACAGACGCCACAAATGTGGTATTTCTCTTTACGATAGTACCGATTTTCCAGTTAAACAAGAATATATCAACTCTGTTGCAAAGATTGCAGACAGTATCAATGTTATTACCAGATGGTTTAACGGTGTTTCTGTAATTGTAACAGGCAATCAGATTGACCAGATTGCAAAACTGAAATGCGTAAAAGAAATTGAGCCGATTAATATGACTTCAACTCTAGCAGAATATCAAATGTATGAAGATTCAACAGACTTTATCAAACAAGCTAATTTGCAACTGAACATAATGCAAGGCAAAAAATTCATTGATAATGGAATCAATGGCAAAGGTGTTCGTATTGCTGTTTTTGACGCTGGTTTTCCGGGTGTTGATAAAAATCCAATATTCAAACATTTGTGGGACAATCATCAAATACTGATGACTTACGATTTTGCAAAGAAAAAAGAATTTGTATTCAAATTCAATCATCACGGAACAATGGTTCTTTCTTGTATTGCCGGAATTATGGACACTACAAATATTGGGCTTGCTACTGGAGCAGAATTTCTATTAGCCAGAACTGAAGTAAATTCCGAACCTTTTTCGGAAGAAGAAAATTGGCTTGCAGCTGCTGAATGGGCTGATAAAAATGGTGCGGATATTATAAGTAGTTCGTTGGGCTATACTATACCTCGATATTTTCAATATCAAATGGATGGAGTTACAACTTTTGTTGCCAAAGCTGCAAAAATGGCAAGTGACAAAGGAATTCTTGTTGTTAATGCTATGGGGAATGATGGAGATGGACGTTGGAAAGTTGTTGGAACTCCGGCAGATGTTCCAGAAGTTTTGAGCGTTGGTGGCGTTGATCCTGCAACAAGATATCATATAAATTTTAGCTCATTTGGTCCTACAGCTTCTGGAGTTTTAAAACCGGAGGTATGTGCCGCAGGTTTTGCTGCTGTTGCAAGTCCAAAAGGAATTACAACTGCTTATGGCACATCTTTCGCTACTCCTTTAACAACAGGCTTTGCTGCTTGTGTTTTGCAAACTGATACTACATTGATTGGGCAGCAATTAAAACAAAAGATTATTAAATCCTGCACTTTGTATCCTTATGCTGATTATGCTCACGGATACGGTATACCTCAAGCCGGTAGAATATTAGATTCGATTCCAAAGGTTGAAAAAACATTTGATGTTGAAATCACAAAAAATCCAGAATCTTTCAATATTAAATTCAAATTTTTGACTAATCTAATAGATTATCAATATCTATATTTTGAACTGCTTGATGCTGACAAAAAAATTATTTATTATCGAACAGTAAAAATTCCAGGTAGTTATTATGTAGTTGATTATTCGAAATCAAATGCTCGTTATTTCAAGGCTCATTATCAAGGATATACGTATGAATGTGAAATCAAATAAACTCATCGATTTTGTAAGCGATTCAAAGGTTTTTATTATCGTATATTTTATTTTTATTATTCTAGTTAGCTTTTTGATAGCTTATTGGGGGAAAATAAATGTTCATTTATATATCAATCAACATTTTACGTCTTTATTTGCTGATTTATTTTTCAAATATGCAACTTTTCTAGGTGATGGAATTTTTGCTGCTTTGTTTCTAATTGTTTTATTATTAAAAGACAAGAAATGGGTTCTTGAATTTGGTATTGCGTGGCTTCTGCTTACTATTATTGTACAATTGATGAAAAGAGTAATATTTAAAGATATCGACAGACCGGGAGCTATAATCGGTTACGAAAATCTTCATTTAGTCGAAGGTGTTAAGTTGCACTTGCATAATAGTTTTCCCTCGGGACATACAGCTACGGCATTTGCTATATTTCTATTTTTAACAATGAAGATAAAATCAGTTTTTTGGCAATTGGTGTTTGCGATTTTAGCTATTACAGTAGCCTTTTCGAGAGTTTATCTTTCACAACATTTTGTTACTGATGTTTTATTTGGTTCTATTATTGGTTTTCTATCCACATTTTTTGCAGTTTATTTAATAGAAAGAAAAATTAATAACAAAGATGAAGGTTAATAAAAAAGACATATTGAATATTTTTCTGATTTTTTTTGGAGCAGGTTTGTTGTTTATTCCTTTTTTAGGGCAAGTACATCTTTTTGATTGGGATGAAATAAATTTTGCAGAAAGTGCAAGAGAAATGCTACTGACAAAAGATTTTTTGACTGTACAGATTGATTTTAAACCTTTTTGGGAAAAACCGCCATTATTTATATGGTTTCAGGCATTGAGTATGAGCGTTTTCGGAATAAATGAATTTGCAGCAAGGTTTCCTAATGCTATTGTTGGAATATTTACTCTTATCTCTCTTTATCTTATTGGGAAAAAGATATACAGTAGAAGTTTTGGTATGCTTTGGGTATTTGTTTATATTTCTTCTTTTTTGCCTTTTTTTTATTTCAAATCAGGAATTATTGACCCTTTGTTCAACCTGTTCATATTTTTAGGAGTTTACTTTTTGATAAATTACGTACAAAAAGATGAATTTTCTTATAAAGACAATTTATTGTCCGCTTTTTTTATTGGTTTGTCCATTTTGACAAAAGGACCTGTCGGATTATTGATATTTGGTCTAACAGCTTTTGTATATATGATTATTCGCAAAGCTTATAAAAAAATACTGAATCCCAAATTGCTGTTGATTTATTTTTTGATGGTTGGCTTTGTCGGCGGATTTTGGTTTATATTGCAGGCTATAAGTGGCAAAGCATATTTGATTAAAGAGTTTTTTGAATATCAAATCAGATTGTTTTCTCAAAAAGACGCAGGACACGGAGGTTTCTTATTTTATCATTTTGTAATCTTGTTTTTTGGCGTTTTCCCTGCTTCTATCTTTGCAATCAAAGGTTTTTTTATAAAAAATGAAGGTCAAAAAAAACAGCAGGATTTTATGTTATGGATGAATATACTTTTCTGGACGGTTTTAATTTTATTTACTATTGTAAAAACCAAAATTGTTCACTATTCTTCTATGTGCTATTTACCTTTGACATTCATTGCTGCAAAAACTATAAAAGATATTATTGACGGAAAAGTTGAGTTTTCAAAATGGATGAAAATATTGCAAATAGTAATTGCTTTTTTAATAGGTATTGCTGTGATTTTGATAAGTCAGATAGATAAACTAAAAGTATGGCTGATAAATAATGATTTGATAACTGATAAATTTGTTTTAGGAAATCTTCAAGCACAAGGTAATTGGAACCAAAAGGAAGCAATAGTAGGTATTTTGTTTATTTTGATTGTTGTTGGTGCAATGTTTTTTAAAACAAACAGAAAGAAAATTTATGGAATTTTGACAGGTAGTTTGTTATTTATATTTCTAGGAATGTTGATGATTGTGCCGAGAGTCGAAGAATATTCGCAAAATGCTGAAATCGAAATTTTTAAAAGTCTCAAAGATAAAGATTGTTATGTTGGGGCGTATGGCTACAAAACTTATGCACAGTATTTTTATACAGATAAGAAAATACCGAAAAACCCTAAATATGATGATTTAGAGTGGCTGATAAAAGGAAAAGTTGATAAACCTGTATATATAGTGTGTAAAAATGTAAAGGCATTGGATTTTTTGAAAAATTATTCTAATTTTGAGATAATTAAAGAAAAAAATGGTTTTGTTTTGTTAAAAAGAAAATAATTAAATATAAGGATATGAAAAAGATATTATCAATAATAATGTTGCTTTTAAGTGTGTTTGTGATGAATGCTCAAGAGGTTTTAGTTGAGGAATCTCCTGATGAATATAAATTTTATAAAGAAGAAGTTCCACATTTCGGACCCAATGGGAAGTTTTTTATGAGCATGTATGTTGCTGAAAGATTTTATGTTCCTGCATTTGAAACTAGTCAGATTGGAATACAATATCTTCGTTCAAATGATTTTGAACTTGGAGGCAATTTTAAATACAGATTGACAAACTGGTTGGCAACTGGTACACAATTGTACTACAATTTTTCTAATTTCCCTACAACTAACGAATTGATATTGGTCGATATTAATTATTCTTCTTATTTTTCCAAAATAAAATCAACAAAATATGTTATCAACAATCTTGGTTTGGCTCCTTATTTAAGAATCAATATAGGCAAAAGAGGCAATACAGTTGGCAATTATATTGATTTTATAGGATGGGGTGAAATTAATACCACAAGACGTGCTGTCTTGAAAGTTTATACATTAGGTAATAATTTACAAAAAATTGTATTAAAACCCAGTTATATCAGTCTTTACAATTATGGAGTTTCATTAAGACTTGGTGTAAAATGGTTTGCAATTGAAGCAAAATACAGACTTTCTGACATTACCCCGTTTACAGGCACAACTGTATTTCCTAGATTTTCAGTAGGTATTCAATTATCAACTGCAAAATAAATGAACAGAGCATCCAAATATAAATTATCAATCATTGACCAGAAATTTGAATCTCAAAATTCAGTTGTTTTTGAAAAAACAGCAAAAGTTATTTTCCCTAATGGCAAAGAGAAAATCTACGGATATATGCCAGAATCAGATTTTGTCAAAATTATTAAGAAAAAAAATGTGGTTATAAATGATTGCTTGATTGAAGATGCTAAAATAATAAAAGGAAATTTTGAATCAATAAAAGTAAAAAATTGTTTTTTTTATTCAAAGGATGTAATTAATTTTACTGTAAATGCCACAACTGTAAATTTAGAAAATACAATGTTTGCAGTTGATGTACTTAGTTTCAACGAAAGTAGTTTTATCAATAAGTTTGTATTTAAGGCGTGCTATGTTGATTCTGATAAATTTGATATGAATGATTGTCTTTTTTCGAAAGGAATAAATTTTAAGGAATCTTTTTTCGAAGATGGACAAAAAATGTTTGAAAGAATATATGTAGAGAAAGGAGAGGTTAATTTTAGCAGTGTTGAATTTACCGAAGGTTCCGTTTCTTTTCAGGAAGCTTATTTAGGAATTGATAAAAAGAATTATGCATTGTGCAAGTTTGGAGAAGGTTTTGTTGATTTTACAAGGACTAATTTTGGCGACGGAAATGTTGTTTTTGAGAGAGCTGATTTTGGCGACGGAAACATTTCTTTCAGAATGTCTAATTTCGGAAATGGTATTATCGACTTTAGAAGAAGTAGATTTGGCAAAGGCGAATTGAATTTCACGAAAACAAATTTTCAGTCCGGCGATGTAAAATTTATGAATGTTGATTTTGGTGATGGGAAAATTACATTCCGACAAGCTTTTTTTGGTGAAGGTAATCTTGATTTTCATTTTTCAACTTTTGGTGATGCAGATATTTTCTTTGATAAGTCGAAGTTCAATAATGGAATGCTTGATTTTAGGGGTGTAGAACAAAAAACTGGAAAATTGTCTTTTAATCATATTGAATTCAGTGATGGCGATTTTATTATAGAAAGTTTTGAGCAAAAAGCAGGGCAGATATTTTTCAAAGATTCTGTTTTTGGACGTGGTTTTGTCAATTTTGAAAATAGTATATGTCCAAAGACTGTTTTTTCAATAGAAAACGTAGATTTTGGTTCGGGAAAAGTTTCATTCAACAATTCTATCTTTCAGAAAATAATGCTTAATAATACTCAGTTGAACAATTATGTAGACCTGAGAATAAAGAAATGTAAAGTCATAGACTTATCAAATAGTATTATTACCGATATCCTTGATTTTGACACAGCAACTGGAGAGCTTAATGTTGAAAATATCAATTTGCTTGGAGTTCGTTTGATTGGGCGTATTCATATCAATTGGTTAAAATCAGGTATAAAGCAAATGATTCACAAACAAAAATGTGATTATGTTGCAAAAAGCGAACAATTTAGACTTTTAAAAGAAAATTACAGATTGCTAGGTTTGTATGATGAAGAGGATTTTGCTTATCTAGAATTCAAAAGAATGGAGTCTAAGGCCAAAATGGAAAAAATAAAAACTTTGCCATTTTATAAGCAGATAAGCAAAAGAATCACTCATTTTTTTGAAATCTTGATTTTTGATAAAATGGGAGAGTATGCAACAAATCCGATACGTGTGTTACTTTCTATGCTTGTTGCATATTTATTTTTTTCGTTTATATATTGGGCTTTGGAAATTTTATTCCCAACAAACAGCTTGATTCTTTCATCTCTTTTTGAGTCGGGTGACCCCAATGTGATGGGGAAAGCAGCAAAAGCATTTTATCACAGTGCAATTACATTCCTAACAATAGGCTACGGCGATTATTATCCTGTTGGAACAATTAGAATATTATCTGCTGTCGAAGGGTTTACTGGATTGTTTCTGATGTCGTATTTTACAGTTGCATTTGTGCGTAAAATTTTACGATAGTTTTTTCATTTTACTGATAGTATCCATTGGATTATCTGATTTGAAAATACTGCTTCCTGCTACAAGAACATCGGCTCCCACATCGAACAATTTTTTACCATTTTCAAGATTTACACCACCGTCAACTTCAATCAATACATTCAAGCCCTGATTGTCAATCATTTTTCTGAGTTCTTTTATTTTTTTGTAAGTATTTTCAATAAAAGATTGTCCACCAAATCCCGGATTAACGCTCATAATAAGTACTAAATCAGTCATTGGCAAAATATCTTCGAGCAAAGAAACAGGTGTATGCGGATTCAATGAAACACCTGCTTTTATCCCAAAAGATTTTATATTTTGCAATGTACGATGAAGATGCTTGCATGCTTCGTAATGAACAGTAAGAATATCAGCACCGGCTTCTGCAAAATCTTTGATATATCTGTCGGGGTCAACAATCATTAAGTGAACATCTAATGGTAATTTTGCAGCTTTTTTTATTGCTTTTACAACAGGAATGCCAAATGTTATATTAGGCACAAACAAACCGTCCATTATGTCGAGATGAAAATAATCTGCTTCGCTATTGTTGATTTTTACAGCTTCTTTTTCAAGATTAAGAAAATCTGCTGATAAAAATGATGGAGATATCAAAATTTTTCGCATTTTTGTAGTAATTTATTAGTTATGAAAATACTCATTGTATCTGCAACATATCAGGAAATAGTCCAGACTTTAAGCTTTTTCCAATTTGATGCCAAAAATAACAAAAATTTTTATCACAAAAATATAGGTCAGCATACTTTGTCTTTTTTAATCACAGGTATAGGCTCTTATTCAGTTATTTATAATCTTACCAAACATTTGCAGAAATCAAAATATGATTTGATTATAAATGCAGGAATTGCAGGTAGTTTTAGAAAAAAAGTGAAAAACGGAGAAGTTTTTTTGGTAGAAAGAGAATACATTGGTGATATGGGAATAGACGACAAGGGTAAATTTGTTACTCTTTGGGAATACTCAGATTTTAATTTTGATAATGATTCAATCTTTTATACTGACAAAAAATCTCTGGGAGCATTAGTTAATCCCAATAAAGACTTGATGGAGAGTTTTCACAATTTAAAAATTG
>Ga0114934_10001554_pt1 | contig 14911 bp, 13 predicted proteins | sample 4SBtaG_2_FD_99695 | JGI IMG/M metagenome (GOLD analysis project Ga0114934, IMG submission 99695) | Deep subsurface microbial communities from Kolumbo volcano to uncover new lineages of life (NeLLi) - 4SBTROV10_white metaG | ecosystem: Environmental > Aquatic > Marine > Volcanic ... | reverse complement strand
CAGGTTTTAGTGAATATCCGGCAGATGGCAAGAATGCCACACTAGGAACGCCTCCCCAATAATGAACCTAAAATTCCCCGCATAATTTGTCTACCAATTTGACTGCCAATACTTCTAGCCGCACTTTTGAGCATAGCTTCACCAACAGATTGACGCGAACGGCTTGAACGTCGCCGATATGATTTGACTGTTTTTTCATCCTCTCTGCTTAATTGACTACGTTGTTCAGCTTTTTGCTTTAACCGTTCATAAGCTGATTCACGATCAATGATTTGTTCATATCGACCTTTTACCGGCGAACGCTGCATGATCATTTTTCTTTCTTCATCTGTAAGCGGGCCTATTTGTGATTCCGGCGGCCGCATTAAAACCCGCTCAACCTGGCTCGGGCTGCCATCGACATTCAATGTTGAAATCAGCGCTTCGCCCGTTTTGAGTGCCTGAATGACCTGTTCCGTATCTAATGCGGGGTTTTCTCTAAACGTTTGAGAAACCGCTTTAATCACCTTTCTATCCTTTGGCGTGTAAGCTCTTAAGGCATGTTGAATTTTAAGTCCCAGCTGTCCCAGAATATCTTCGGGGACATCCAGTGGACTTTGACTGACAAAATAAACCCCAATCCCTTTTGAACGAATCAAACGAACAATCTGCTCAATTTTGTCAATTAGCTCCCGAGGTGCTCGGTCAAACAGCAAATGTGCCTCATCAAAAAACAAGACCATTTTAGGTTTTTCTGCATCACCGACTTCTGGCATTGTTTCAAATAATTCGGACAATAACCACAATAAAAAAGCGGCATACAAACGTGGAGATTTTGCGATTAGTCGAGTGGCATCAAGAATATTGATAACGCCATTACCTGAAAAATCAACGCGCTGCAAATCTTCCAGTTCGATTGCAGGTTCGGCAAAAAAATGCTCTGCACCCTGCTCTTCTAAAACCAGCAAGCGACGCTGTATTGCGCCAATACTAGCCGAAGAAACAGTCCCATACTCTGCTTTCAACGCTCTGCTATTTTCAGCCATCCAGGTTAATATGGCACGCAGGTCTTTCAAGTCCAGCAATAACAAGCCTTCATCATCGGCAATTTTAAAGCCACTATACAAAATACTGGTCTGAGTATCATTCAAATCCAACAGATGACTCAACAATAAAGGCCCCATATCTGAAATGGTCGCTCTGACCGGATGCCCATTGTTGCCAAAGATATCCCAAAAAACAGCCGGGGTGCCCCGAAATTGGAAATCTTCAATTTTAATGGCCTGAATACGCTGTTCAATTTTTGGATGTGCATTTCCAGACTTGGCAATACCGGATAAATCACCTTTCATATCCGCCAGAAAAACAGGAACACCTAATCGGGAAAAGCCTTCCGCGAGTATTTGCAAGGTTATCGTTTTTCCGGTGCCTGTCGCGCCTGAAATCATACCGTGCCGATTACCCATCGCGGCATCCATAAAAATCTGTTGCTGGCCGTTGCCACCTAACAATATTTGCTGCATATTAGTACCCTTTTAGGTGATGATCATGCAAAAACTTAAAATCAATCAGCCCGCGCCTCATTTTAAACTCACAGGCAGTGACGCTAAAGTGCATACACCGGAGCATTACAAAGGTCACTGGCTAATTTTATTTTTTTATCCGAAAGACAATACCCCGGGTTGCACGACAGAGGCCTGTCATCTCAGGGATAGCTATGATGAAATCAAGAAGCTGAATGGCATCGTTTTAGGCATTAATACCGATTCTGCCAGCAGTCACCGGTCCTTTATTCAAAAACAACAGTTACCTTTTCCTTTATTGAGCGACCCGGATGGCGTGATCAGCCGTCAATATGGCTGCTTGTTTAAATTAGGCCCAATCCGCTTCTGCAAACGACATTCATTTATTATTGCCCCCGACGGCAAGCTGGTCAAAATCTATCGGCAAGTCAAGCCATCGCAGCATGCTGAGGAGATTATTCAATTCTTGCAAACACAAACGGGCCAATAATAATATGCAGCCGACCTTGTCTCACAAAGTTACCCACATTTTCTGTGGATAACTTTGTGGAAAAGATAATGATAACTGGCCTAAATCTTCGAAATTTAACGGATTCCGTTAAATTGACTATTTTCTAAACACCTCTTGAAACATTTATTTATCAAAAACTTACAAAAACAGGCCATTAAATAAATGACTTGGAAATTGTTTTTTTGTATCTTTGTTTAGATGTGAATAACGATCAAGCTGTGCAACGCAGTTTGCGTCCAAACGAGCGCCTTGTTATGTGCTTTTTGATTCTATCTGTACCCGTATTCCTTGAAAACTGTTGGACTCATAATGTTCTATTGCACATAACAACATCATTTACGCGCAATACAACTCCAGGCTAACAGCCAAACCTGCGATTGATAACTCTCGGCATCTTTATCCAAAGCGCCCGTTAACACCATTTCCAGCGTTTGATTGACGATTCCAAAAAAACAGGCATAGACCATCAAAGGATCCAAGGAACGAATTTCACCGTTTTTAATGCCTCTTTGTAATATGCGTATAATTTTATTGAACGGTGCCGTTTCGAGCAGGGGTTTGTGTTCCGGCAAAAATTCATCGGCCTTGATTCGCAATAAAAAAGTCATCACTTCAGGCGCGTCATCGGTTAATTTAAACAATAAATCAACGATTTCCCGTAACTGTTCTGAGGACTTGCGATTACGCCGTCGAATATCATCGATGGATATACTCAAACTGTCGAGTATATTGTCAAACAGTGCCTCAGCAATCATTTGCTTGGTTTTGAAATGCTGATAAATACCACTTGTTGTTTTTAAGCCGCAGGCCGTTTTTATATCAGCCAGAGAGGTATTGAAATAGCCCTTTTCTGCAAAAAGTTTTAAGGCTGAAAGTAAAATATCATCCTGTGTAACGACCTTTTTGGTTTGTTCTTGATCTTGTTGTTCTTGTTTTTGTTCCATGTTAATACGCTTGATTCATCGTTTTGAATAACAAAGCGATGTTATCTTCTGATTGTGATTGTCTTGAATTTACCGCCTATTCCCTTAGTGTAGAAGCTGCGGCCATTAAATAATTAACCATCGACCATAAGGTGAGAATAGCGGCGATATAAAGTAACACATAGCCAACCATACTTATTGGCAAATTAAAAATATCATCCCGATATAACAGAAAAGCAATAGCGACCATTTGAGCGGTTGTTTTCCATTTTCCAAGTTGTGAAACCTTAACCTTTGCACGCTGACCAACTTCAGCCATCCATTCTCTTAACGAGGCAATCGTGATTTCCCGACCAATGATAATCGCGGCCGGAATAGCAAGATAGGGGGATGCTTCTGCCTGCACCAGCAAGACGAGCACAAAAGCAACCATCAATTTGTCGGCAACCGGATCGAGGAAAGCGCCAAACGCTGTCTCCAGTTGCATTTTTCTGGCCAGATAACCATCCAGCCAGTCCGTCACCCCCGCAAGGATAAAAATCAATGTACATGCCACATTGGAATATTCCCAGGGTAAATAAAAAACAACAGCTAACAACGGAATCAATGCGATCCGTAGAAATGTCAGGGAGGTGGGTAAATTAAACTCGTGTAGCATAATTATTGATGAAAACTATCATAAATTTTTTGCGCCAACTGTCGGTTGATACCATCGACACTGCTCAGGGCATCGACACCGGCCTTGGCCACACCTTGCAGGCCACCAAATTGTGTTAACAAAATCTGCCGTCGTTTGGGACCAAGCCCAGGTATATCTTCGAGTATAGAGCGTTTTTTGGCTTTGGCCCGTCTGCCCCGGTGTCCAGTAATCGCAAACCGGTGCGCTTCATCCCGAATATGCTGAATCAACAACAAGCAACTGGCGCCTGGCGTTATATCCAAAGGCTCGGACAATTCCGGCAAGATGATTTTTTCCATCCCCGCCTTGCGATCAGGCCCTTTTGAAACACCCACTATCATAACACTATTTACCGCCAATTCGGATAATGCCTTTTGCGCTTCATTAACCTGTCCCTTACCACCATCGATCAGTAAAATATCCGGCGCTTGATGTTCACCCTTTTTCATGCGCTTAAAACGCCGGTAAACCGCTTGGTAAATCGCGGCATAATCATCACCGGGCGTAATGCCTTCAATATTAAATCGGCGGTAAGCCGACGTTAGCGGCCCTTCCAGCGTATAAACCACACAGGAAGCTACCGTTTGTTCACCCTGAGTATGACTGATATCGAAACATTCCAAACGTTTAGGCATTTCATCAAGCCCGAGCTGTTCTTGTAAACTCATAAAACGTTCGTGAATACCCTGTTTATCGGCCATACGTGTGGATAAGGAATTTTCAGCATTAGTTGCCGCCATTTCCAACCATTTAGCACGCTGTCCCCGAACATGCGTGCTTATCGTCACCGTTTGCTGCGCTTGTTTCGATAACACCTCAGCCAATAAGTGGGTATCCGGCAATACATGACTCACAATCAATTCGCTGGGTAGTTGTCTTTCCAGATAATACTGGGCGATAAAGGCCTGTAAAATATCACCCGCTGCATGAGATTCAGTCATTTTAGGAAAAAAGGTTTTACTGCCCAGATTCTGGCCCTTACGGATAAAAAAGACTTGAACACAGGCCATACCGGCATTGTTGGCACAGGCGATAATATCGACATCGCCTTTTTCACCCAGCACAAAATGTCGCTCCAGAACCGACCGTAAACGGGTGATCTGATCCCGGTAAACAGCGGCTTGCTCGAAAGCGAGCTGTTTCGACGCGGTTTCCATGCGTTGCACCAGACTATCGATGAGCAGTTCGCCCTTGCCTTGCAAGAATAATTTTGTATTTTCAACATCAGCCTGGTAATCGTCTTTCGAAATCAAACCGGTACAGGGTGCGGTACAACGCTGTATCTGATATTGCAGGCAGGGACGGGTTCGATGCTGATAAAAAGAATCATCACACTGCCTGACAGGGAAAATTTTTTGTAACAGTTTAAGCGTTTCCCGCACTGCACCGGCACTGGGATAAGGGCCAAAGTACGTGCCCTTACGTTTTTTGGCACCGCGATGGAACGTCAATTGCGGAAAATCATGATGGCTTAAAAAAACATACGGATAGGATTTATCATCGCGCAAACAAATATTGTAGCGCGGCTTGAAACGCTTGATTTGCTGGCTTTCCAGTAACAGCGCCTCGCCTTCGGTATGGGTCACCATGACCTCAATTGATGCGACTTTAGCAATCATCGCTTGTTGTTTAGGCGAAGCACTGTGCGTTCTAAAATAACTGGAAACGCGATTTTTCAGATTTTTCGCCTTCCCGATATAAATAATCTCGCCGCGCTCATCCAGCATTTTATAAATACCGGGGCGCTGCGTCAGTGTTTTCAGAAAGGCTTTGACATCAAATGTCTTTGGCGTATTTTCGTTCACACGTCTTGAATATAACTCGTAATCGTGTTAAACACATCATGAAACATTTCCCGGGTCAAGCGTTTAGTCTGTACATTATAGCGACTGCAATGATAAGAGCTGACCAATATTTTACCATCCGGCAATGCCTTCGCTTGATTATGTTTAAATGCAATCTGACTTAAACGTAAACCATAGGCTTTCAATACCGCCTGATGGGCAATATTTCCCAAAACCATAATCACAGCCTGTTCTGGTAAGGCCCTGATTTCCTGCTGTAAAAAATGATTACATTGATTAATTTCCGCACCGACCGGTTTGTTCTGTGGCGGCAGACATTTTACGGCATTGGTAATGCGGCAATTTTTCAGCATCAGGCCATCACCGAGAGCGCTGGAACCGGGCTGATTACTGAAACCAAATTCATATAACGCTTCATACAATAACAAACCGGCATAATCGCCAGTAAAAGGCCGACCACTGGCATTCGCGCCATGCATCCCAGGTGCCAAACCGACAATTAACAAGGCCGGCGATACATCACCAAACGGCGCGACAGGCGCGGCGTGGTAGGCCGGGTATTTTTGCTTTACCTCATCCAGAAAACTCGCCAGCCGGGGGCAAGCCCGGCAATTTTTATCAAAAATAGAATTATCCATCATTTTCCAGAGCAAAAAAAAGGGCCGTAAGGCCCTTTTTTATTGTTACGATATGATTATTCATCATCCTTAACTTCTTTCATGCTCAACCGAACCCGTCCCTGACGATCGATTTCCAGCACTTTAACCTTAACGATGTCGCCTTCGCTGAGTTTATCACTCACTTTTTCAACACGCTCATCGGAAATTTGCGAAATATGAACCAGTCCATCCTTACCCGGTAAAATGGTAACAAATGCACCAAAGTCCATCAGTCGTGCAACCTTGCCTTCATAGACCTTGCCGACTTCAACTTCAGCCGTAATTTCTTCGATGATTTTACGCGCTTCTTCACCCGCCGCCTTGTCAACTGAGGCGATATTCACAACGCCGTCATCCGTTAAATCGATACTGGCTCCAGTTTGCTCGGTAATACTACGAATAGTCGCCCCCCCTTTACCGATAACTTCACGAATCTTGCTTGGATCAATTTTGAAGGAAATAATCCGCGGTGCAAAATCAGACATTTCTTCACGCGTTTCGGACAATGCTTTGCTCATTTCATTCAAAATGTGCAAACGCCCTTCTTTCGCCTGTGCCAATGCCGTTTTCATGATTTCGGCTGTAATACCATCAATCTTGATATCCATCTGCAAGGCGGTAATACCATCTTCGGAACCTGCAACCTTGAAGTCCATATCCCCTAAATGATCTTCATCACCCATAATATCGGACAATACGGCAAACTTGTCGCCTTCTTTGATCAAGCCCATGGCAATGCCGGCAACCGGTGCTTTAATGGGAACAGCAGCATCCATCAGCGCCAAACTGGTACCACACACTGAAGCCATGGAGCTGGAACCATTGGACTCGGTGATTTCTGAAACCACACGCAGCACATATGGAAACGTTTGCATATCCGGCAACACCGCCGCTACACCACGCTTGGCCAATCGACCATGCCCAATCTCCCGACGTTTGGGCGAGCCGACAAAACCGGTTTCACCAACACAAAATGGCGGAAAATTGTAATGCAACATAAACGGTTCTTTATATTCGCCCGACAACGCATCAATAATTTGCGCGTCACGATCGGTGCCTAATGTTGCGACTACCAGAGCCTGCGTTTCACCGCGCGTAAACAGAGCCGATCCATGCGTCCTGGGCAGAACACCGGTTCTGACAGAAATCGGTCTGACCTTGTCCAACTCACGGCCATCAATCCGTTTTGCTTCATTCAGGATGGCTCCCCGAACGATTTTCTTTTCCAGATTCTCAATAACCTCGCTGACATCCTTTTCTTCGTATTGTTCATCCGCTGTCAATTTCTCGACGACAGCGGAACGAATTTCACTCAAACGCTCCTGTCTGACCAGTTTCTCTGCGATTTGATAAGCCGCTTGGATATCGGCTTCAGCCAGTTCCGCAACCTGCATGTCCAAATTTTGATCGGTTTCGGTCGCTTGCCATTCAAACACAGGTACATCGACTTGAGCACTGAAATCATTAATGGCATTGATCGCGGTCTGCATTTGTTCGTGACCAAACAAAACTGCATTCAGCATGGTGTCTTCATCTAATAAATCGGCTTCAGATTCGACCATCAATACAGCATCCTGAGTACCGGCAACCATCAATTCCAGACGCGAGTCTTTCAAGGCCGTTTTAGACGGATTCAATACATATTCACCGTCGATATAACCCACACACGCGGCGCCTATCGGGCCATTAAACGGTAAGCCGGAAACCGCTAAAGCGGCCGAGGCACCTAATAACGCGGGGACTTCCGTATCCACATCAGGGTTCAACGACATCACGGTGGCAATGATTTGAACTTCATTAGTAAACCCGTGTGGAAATAAAGGACGTATCGGTCGGTCGATCAGACGGGAAATCAGTGTTTCATTTTCGCTCGGACGCCCTTCCCGCTTAAAAAAACCGCCTGGAATTTTTCCGGCTGCATACGCCTTTTCCTGATAGTTGACGGTTAAAGGGAAAAAATCACCACCTTGCGCTTCTTTTTTACCCACAACGGTAACCAGCAAAGAAGTGCCTTCTACATTGATTAACACAGCGCCATTGGCTTGACGAGCGATTTCGCCGGTTTCCAAAATGACTTGGCGATCGCCATATTGAAATTGTTTCCTGATCGGATTCACTATAGAGTTCCTTTATTGAAAGGTTGTTACTTGGATCAATTCATCCATTCACATGGATGTTTTTACGGTATAAACAAAAACGGCACGTTAAGGTGCCGTTTTATATTAAGTTACTTACGTAAGCCTAAACGTTCAATCAATGAACGATAACGGGCGACGTCTTTCTTTTTCAAATAATCCAATAATTTACGACGCTGATTTACCATACGTAATAAACCTCGACGTGAATGATTGTCTTTTTTATGTTCAGCAAAATGCGGTGCTAAATGGGCAATATGTGCCGTCAATAATGCAATTTGCACTTCAGGCGAGCCGGTATCAGTTTCAGATAAACGATATTCTTCAATAACGGCTTTTTTTTGTTCTGCAGTAAATGGCATAGTAATCCCTATCGATTAATTGATGGTATCTTATGATACACAGTGAAAAAACAGAGCCCCGCAATAGGGTGCAGGGCTCCAGACTAAAAAGTTGTTTCCAGATGGAATAGTTTTCTGGGTGCTAGTTTACCATCCATTCGCATTTCTCCCAAGCCCAAAAACAACGCACCACAATACATTCTGACGGTACCGGCATCGACAGAATTCAAATCAAGCTGCTGTCCTTGCCGGATGCAATCGGCCTGTTTGTTTGAAACATTGATTGCCGGCAGATTTTGCAGCGGCGTATCAACAGCAATTAATTGCTGGATGACCGCTTCGGGTGTCATCGCTTTCAAAGCATCCAGGGTAAAGGCCTGATCTATTTCGAATATTCCGGCTCCGGTGCGACGCAAGGCCTTAACGGTTGCGCATGTGCCTAAATAATGACCAATATCTTCGGCCAGAGTGCGGATATAGGTTCCTTTCGAACAGTCTACAGCCAGGCTCAGACGGTCGCCCTCCCAATTCAATTGCTGCAGATGATAAATACGGATACGCCGGGCCTTACGTTCAACTTGAATACCCTCCCGCGCCAGTTCATACAATTTCTTCCCCTCATGTTTGAGAGCGGAATACATCGGCGGAACCTGATCAATATCACCTGAAAAATGCTGCCAACAGGCATCCAACTGGGCTTGCGTCAATTTCGGAACCGGCTGCTCGGCAATAATCTTCCCTTCCATGTCCCCAGTATCGGTCATGACACCGAGCTGAATGACGACCTGATAACTTTTATCATCATCCAGCATCAATCCTGAAATCTTGGTTGCTTCCCCAAAACACAAGGGCAGCAAACCGGTGGCCAAAGGATCAAGGCTGCCGGTGTGTCCGGCTTTCCGTGCATTCAAAAAATGCCGCATCTCTTGCAAAGCCCGATTGGAAGAAATTCCACTCGGTTTATCCAATAATAAAATACCATGAATATCACGGCCTTTTTTACGTCTTGCCACAGCTTAAGTCTTATCTTTTGCGTCGTCTTCTGCCAGGAGTTCTGCCACACGCATTCCAGTGTCGATAGAGCGATCGTAATAAAACCTCAATTCTGACATATGCCGCAAGCGCATTTTTTTAGCCAAATGATGACGAATGACGGGCGCCAGTTCATTCAATGTATCGACATTCAGAACTTTCGCGTCTTCATCAGCATTCAAAACCGTGATATAGATTTTGGCCACAGCCAAATCTTTCGATAACACGACTTCATTAATGGTAATAAAACCTAAGCGTTGATCTTCCACCTCGCGCTGCAAGATCAAGGCGAGCTCTTTTTGCATTTCAGATGCGACCCGCTCACTGCGGGAAAAATCTCTGCCCATCGCTTAGATCTCCCGCTTGACTTCAACGCGTTCGAATACTTCTATTTGATCACCGACTTTAACATCGTTATAGTTTTTTACACCGATACCGCATTCCATGCCGGTCTTCACTTCATTGACATCATCTTTAAATCGGCGTAATGATTCCAACTGACCTTCAAAGATAACCACATTATCGCGCAACACACGAATCGGCAGATTGCGTTTGACATAACCATCAATGACCATACAGCCAGCGATAGCACCAAATTTTGGTGAGCGAAACACATCCCGAACTTCAGCCAAACCCACGATTTTCTCTTGAATTTCCGGTGCCAGCATGCCACTGATAGCGCGCTTGACTTCATCAATTGCATCATAAATAACGCTGTAATAATGCAAATCGACTTCTTTTTCTTCAATCAGTTTTCGCGCCGTCGCATCGGCACGCACATTGAAACCAATCAAAATCGCATTTGATGCAATGGCCAGATTCACATCACCTTCGTTAATCCCGCCAACACCACCATAAACACATTTAACCGAGACCTCATCATTGGATAATTTAACCAATGCTTCGCGTAACGCTTCCAAACTGCCTTGTACATCGGTTTTAATAACCAGATTGACCGCCGCTGTTTCACCCTCAGCCATCCTGGAAAACACTTCATCCAATTTTGAAGCCGCTTGATTGGCGTGCTGCTTGCTTTTTATGCGTTCTTCGCGATGCTCGGCCAACTCTCTTGCCGCCCGCTCACTTTGCAGCACCAGAAAATCATCGCCCGCCGTTGGCGTTCCAGACAAGCCCAGAATTTCAACCGGCGTACCAGGGCCTGCATTTTTGACAGGCTGCCCATTTTCATCAAACATCGCTCGTACACGGCCAAACTCTTTGCCGCATAAAACGATTTCGCCTTTGCTCAAGGTCCCTTTTTGAACCAATACCGTTGCAACGACACCCCGTCCTCGATCAAGCCTCGCTTCGATACAGATACCCGCTGCAGGCCCTGTTACCGGCGCTTTCAGTTCCAGAATCTCTGACTGCAAAATCAGCGCCTCAATCAGTTCATCAATACCTTCTCCGGTTTTAGCCGACACCTTCAGAAACTGCGTATCACCCCCCCATTCTTCAGGCACAACCTCCAAGGTTGCCAATTCCTGCATCACTTTGTCCGGATTCGCCTCCGGCTTATCGATTTTATTGATGGCAATAATCATGGGTACATTAGCCGCCCGCGCATGTTCTATGGCTTCTTTAGTCTGTGGCATAACACCATCATCCGCGGCAACCACCACGATAACGATATCAGTCAATTCAGCGCCACGCGCACGCATCGCGGTAAAGGCCGCATGTCCTGGTGTATCCAGAAACGTGACATTACCATGATCGGTTTTTACCTGATAAGCACCGATGTGCTGGGTAATCCCACCCGCTTCACCTGCCGCGACCCGCGTTTTCCGAATATAGTCGAGTAATGAGGTTTTACCGTGATCAACATGCCCCATGATGGTGACAATCGGCGCACGTGGTTTGGCTTCAATCTCATCCGTTTCGTCCTGAACTTCAGCCAGCATTTCTTTTTCCAGATCATCATCACTTTGCATGATTGGCTTGTGACCCATTTCTTCCACCAGAATAACGGCCGTTTCCTGGTCGATAGTCTGGTTAATGGTTGCCATGATGCCTAATTTCATGAGATGTTTAATGACTTCGGCCGCCTTAACGCTCATTTTTTGCGCCAAATCCGAAACAACAATATGTTCAGGAATCAAAACATCTCTCACCACCGGCGCAACGGGTTTCTCAAACTGATGTTTTGTATTGACTTCTAATTTAATCTCCTCTCTATTGCGACGATTTTTCCCTTTTTTACCTTTGGCTTTACGACCGCCTGCGGTGTCTGCAGCCGGTGCGGCGGGCTTGCTGAAACCACCCGCCTTAGCGGCTTTTGCGGGTGTTTTTTTCTTATGCAGTGTCTGCTTCTGTTTGGCTTCTGCCTGCTTTCTAACTTTTTCCGCCATTCTTTGCACAGAAGCCTCATGGCGTTGTTTCTTTTCTATCTCCAGGCGTTTGGCTTCAAGCTCTTCTGGCGTTAACTCAGGTTCTTTTTCAGCGGCTTTTTCAGTTTTAACCTCGGCTTCAGTGCTGGTTTTTTTGCGCTGTTCCGTTTTTTCAGCCGCCTCCTTCGGCTTTGACACGGGCTCAGATTCTTTTGCCATCGGCTGTTCCTTCGCTTCAGCCACTTTTTGTTCGCCGGACTCTTTGTCTTCGCTTGCCGCTTGCGCTTCCTGCGCCTTAGCCTGCTGTCTGGCTCTTTCCTCAGCCTCTTTTGCACGCGCTTCTTCCTGGCGTTTTTTCTCTTCAGCTTCCTGTTGCAGTTTTTCTTCACGTTGGCGTGCGGCTTCTCGCTCAGCCTCAATCTGCTTCTGTTGTTCTTCCAACAATTTTTTAGCCCGCAAAGCCTCTTCCTCCTCTGGCGTCAAGGCTGGCGCCTCGCTACGCTTGACGTAAGTTTTCTTCTTGCGGACTTCCACATTAACTGTTTTGCTACCGGTCCCCGGCGCAGAAGACTGCTTAAGCGCTGAAACTTTCCGTCGTTTTAAGGTGATTTTGCGCGGCGCAACATCTTCAACCTCACCCTCTTTACCATGTCGTTTGCGCAAAAACGTCAGTAATTTAAGTTTTTCATCTTCTGTGATGAGATCATCCGGCGATCGAGCGGACAGGCCTGCCCCTTTTATTTGTTCTAAAAAGCGCTCCAGAGGAATTCCAATTGCTTGCGCCATTTCTTGTACTGTTTTATCACTCATACTTTTCCTCCTGCCTTATTTGTCCTGACTTTCTGCAAACCATGGTTCGCGCGCCTTCATAATCAATTTTGCTGCCTTTTCGTCATCCATTCCGGTAAACTCCAGCAAATCGTCTACCGCCTGTTCCGCCAAATCGTCCATCGTCGCAATACCTTTTGCCGCCAATTCTTTCGCCAGCTCTTCATCCATACCTTCCATTTCCAGCAGATCCTGAGACGGCTCAGCGATTTCAACTTTTTCTTCTGACGCAATCGCTTTTATCAACAAGGCGTCTTTAGCCCGGTTACGCAATTCTTCGACCAGCTCTTCGTCAAAGCCTTCGATCTCCAGCATTTCATCAACCGGTACATAGGCAATTTCTTCAATATCGGTCAAACCAACATCAACCAGTACCTGGGCAATTTCCTCATCCACATCCAATTGTTCAATAAAATCCTGTTTAATTTTTGCAAGGACAGCATCCTGCTCCTGTTCCTGCTGTTGCGCATCCAGCACATTCAACTCCCAGCCCGTCAACTCACTGGCCAGGCGTACATTTTGCCCACCGCGCCCAATGGCCTGCGACAAACTATCGGTGGCTACCGCAACATCCATGCTGTGTTTATCTTCATCCACAACAATGGATTCGATTTCCGCAGGTGCCATCGCATTAATGACAAACTGCGCTTCGTTTTCGTCCCATAAAATAATATCGACCCGTTCGCCGGCCAGTTCATTAGAAACCGCCTGCACTCGCGACCCTCGCATACCCACGCAAGCCCCCACCGGATCCAGCCTTGGATCATGGCCTTTAACCACAATTTTTGCCCGCGAACCCGGATCACGTGCTGCGCCCTTGATTTCAATCAAGCCTTCGTTAACTTCCGGCACCTCCAGCTTAAACAGAGCAATCAATAACTCCGGTGCCGTACGACTGACAAATAACTGTGGTCCCCTGGCTTCTGATCGCACGTCTTTCAAGTAGCCTCGAATCCGATCGCCAATGCGCATGGATTCTCTGGGAATCATTTCATCCCGAGGGATGAAAGCTTCGACATTACCGCCCAAATCCAGGTATACATTACCTTTTTCGATCCGTTTAACGACACCGGTAATCAATTCGCCAACACGACTCTGATAGGCATCGACAATTTTTTTTCGTTCCGCTTCACGCACTTTCTGGATGATGACCTGTTTGGCTGTCTGCGCTGCGATACGGCAAAATCCCACCGACTCGATAGGTTCTTCCACAAAATCACCCACCTGAATATCAGGATTATCCATTTGCGCGACTTCCAACAGAACTTGCGATTCAGGAAATTCTACATCACCATCGACTTCGTCATTCGGCGCCACAACCTCCCAGCGCCGGAATGTTTCATAATCACCTGTCTGCCGATCAATATTAACCCGAACCTTAATCCTGTTTTCATGCCGTTTGACTGTCGCCGCTTCCAGCGCTGACTCCAGCGCCTGAAAAATAATCTCTTTATCAATATCCTTTTCGTTAGCAAAAACATCTGCCACGAGTAATATTTCTTTATTTGCCACTTAAAAACTCCTTATTTAATCGAGAATTCCGGCACTAATCGGGCCTTACTCATCGCTTTTAATGGAATGGAATAATTTTGATCTCCGTCATCCACAACAATGACGCCATCATCTTCAACCTGAACAATTTGCCCGGTAATTTTTCTACGTTGTTTTATCGGTGAAAATAACGTTACCGTAATGGTTTGTCCTATAAACTGCCGAAACTGCTCTAACTTAAAGAAAGGGCGATCGGCGCCTGGTGACGAAACTTCCAGGTTATATTCAGATTTTATGGGATCTTCGACATCCAATACACCACTGACCTGATGGCTGACTTTTGAGCAGTCATCAACTGTGATACCGTTTTCGCTGTCGATATAAATCCTGAGTACACTGTTTTTTGGATGTGAATTAAATTCAATCCCAACGCATTCATAACCCAGACCTTCAATAACCGGCTCGAGCAGTTTTAAAATATGTTCTGGAGCCTGCTTCATCACTATTCACCATCTTTAGGAACGTTCATAAAATAACTTCGACAACTAAAACTTGTCGTAACTACTCAGCGTAAATTCTTCTGTGGGCATAGGCTGTTGATTTATCAGGCTTCTGCAACAGGACGTTGCAGCAGAGTTTACAGGGACGTATTTACGCGTCCTTATAAATCAATAGCCT
>Ga0114934_10001553_pt1 | contig 14914 bp, 17 predicted proteins | sample 4SBtaG_2_FD_99695 | JGI IMG/M metagenome (GOLD analysis project Ga0114934, IMG submission 99695) | Deep subsurface microbial communities from Kolumbo volcano to uncover new lineages of life (NeLLi) - 4SBTROV10_white metaG | ecosystem: Environmental > Aquatic > Marine > Volcanic ... | reverse complement strand
TCATTACAAGAAACAGTGTTACATTCTCTTGTTTTACAATCAGTATCAATTTTACATTCAATTGAACTAATTGCCTTTGCATCTCCTTGTTTGCATTTATTCCATAGTGGTTCTGGACAAGCTGTTTCGCAGTAAGTACAAGGAGCAGTTGAACTTGTTGCGTGTTCATTGTCGCATCTTGAAGCAGCTGCTTTGCATTTTGAAATATCAGCTGATGACTTGCTAGCACCAAAACTGCCTGTTACAAACAAGACAATTATTGCTACTATTGCCAGTACTGCTGCTATAATAATTAAATACTCTAGGCTACCTTGAGCTTTTTTATTCATTATTTCTTTAAAAAAGAGTTTAGCATATAAAAAATAATGGGATGCTTCAAATTAGATTTTGTTTTTTAAAAAAATAAAGAAATTAACCCTGTTTTAAGCAGGTATTTCTAAACTTAGTTTGTCTTTTAATTCTCTGTACCTATTTCTAATAGTTACTTCAGTTACCCCTGCAACGTCAGCTACTTCTTTCTGTGTTTTTCTTTCACCCATTAGGACTCCTGCAATGTAAACAGCTGCTGCAGCTACTCCTGTTGGGCCTCTGCCTGAAATAAGTCCAGCATTAATTGCTTTTTCAAGAATTTCTCTTGCTTTTTCTTGTACTTCTCCACTTAAACCAAGTTCAGATGCAAATCTTGGGATATAATGCACTGGGTTAGTTAAAGGCATGTTGATTCCTAAATCTTTTTTTAAGAACCTATATGTTCTTCCTATTTCTTTTTTGTTTATTCCTGATACCTCTGATATTTCATCAAGTGTTCTTGGAATACCATACTGCCTACAAATAGTGTAAATTACTGCTGCTACAACTGATTCAATTAACCTTCCTCTAATTAATCCTTTTTCAACTGCTTTTCTATATAAGAGTGCTGATGCTTCTCTAATATTAGATGGAAGAGATAAAGAAGAGCAAATTCTCTCTAACTCACTTAATGCAATTGCTAAATTTCTTTCCATTGAACTTGAAATTGATGTTCTCTTATGCCATTTTCTTAAACGAGTCATCTGCGCTTTTGATTTAGCTGAAATTTTAACTCCCCTAATATCCTTGTTATACTGGTCAATTTCAGTTGATAACCCCTTGTTTGGTTTAGTAAATTTAATAGGTGCTCCTGTTCTTGCTCTTGAAGCTCTTTGTTCGCTGTCAAAAGCCCTCCATTCCTGCCCAGTATCAATAATATCATCTTCAAGAACTAAACCACAATTGTTACAAACAAGCTCTGCTCTTGCATAATCCTTGGTAATATCAGTACTCCCACATTCAGGGCATCTGATTTGATTTTTAGAAATCTGAGAGTTAACCTCTTTCTGCTTGTTTTTTTCTTCTATTGCTTTTTGTTTTTCTTTGATTGTTTCTTTTTTTGCTCTTGCTTCTCTTGTTTTTTTAACTGTGCTTGTTTTTTTGGTTTTATTTTTTGGTTTTTTTATGTTTTTGTTTGATTGTTTTATCTTTTTAATTGCAGTTGTTTTTTTAATTGCCTTTGTTTTTTTAGTTATTTTTTTTGCTTGTTTAATTATTTTACTTATTTTTTTTCTTTCTTTAACGGGTTTTTTTGTTTTTTTAGAAACTTTTTTTTTAACAGCCATTTTAATAAATTCAACTCCCAGAACCTTTTTTTTAAGAATAAGAAATTAGTATTTTGTTTGTTAACTCACTACAAAATAAAAAAAAATAGTAAGTTTTATATACTTCTAACAAAAGTAGTATATAAACTTTTTGATTTTTAAGGTTGGAAAAGATGATTTTATAATCTTTTATTTGTTTTTTTAGCCGTAGACTTCTTTTCCTATTAAGTGTTTTGCGTCTCTTCTTGGTTTTATTAGTAAGTAAGGCCCATCTACTGGCCCGAAATAATCCATAACATGTCCTATTAATATGCCTTTTTCGTCAAATATTCTGGCACCTATTTTTATAAGTTTGTCTGTTTTAAGCACGAGGTTTTTTTTCTGGTTTGATACTATTCTTCCAAGTTTTTTCATTTTAAAATCACTCCTTTTTTTTATTTTTTTAGTAATCTTCTCCTTTTGTTATCCTATCTATTGCTTCAGCTATTAATATTCCCAGAACAAATCCTATTGCTGTTCCTGTTAATATTATTACCCATTCTATTAATCCAAGTGGTACTACTTTGAAGTAAACATTCAGGGGAGTGTAAATTATCATTAATTGCAATGCAACTGAAGCAAATAAGGAGTAAATAAGCATTTTGTTTGCAAACCAATCTTTCAGTGAATTTAATTTTTCATTGTATCTGATTACTGCTATTCTAACAAATTCGTACATTATAAAAGCAGTAAATAAAGCTGTTCTTGCTTTGTCAATTCCAAAAGGAAGAACTGCTAGGAAAGTAGCTATTATTACTATTGATTTTTTTATTCCTATTCCTCCTATAAGCATTGCGAGTTTTTTATTAATAATTCCCTCTTTTTTTTCCCTTGGTTTTCTTTTCATTACATCAGGGCGGGCTGGGTCAACTGATAAGGCAAGAGCAGGCAAGCCGTCTGTAATTAAGTTAATCCAAAGAATTTGCACTGGGAATAAACTAATATAAGGTAAGAAAATAGTTGATAGTAAGACGACAACTACTTCTGCAGTGTTGCAGGTTAGTAGGTAGTCTACGAATTTTCTGATATTATCAAATATTCTTCTACCTTCTTTTATTGAGTTTCTTATTGTAGTAAAATTATCATCAAGTAGTATAATATCACTGGCTTCTTTAGCTACTTCTGTTCCTCTTAAACCCATTGCTATTCCTACGTCTGCTTTTTTTAATGCAAGTGAGTCATTTACTCCATCTCCTGTCATTGCGACAACTTTTCCTTGTTTTTGAAGCACTTGCAGTATCCTTAGCTTGTGGAAAGGATCTGTTCTTGCGAAAACATTTACTCCATTATTTAAGTGTTTTTCAAGTTCCTCATCTGTCATCTCATCTAATTCTTTTCCTATGATTACTGACTTTGTTTTAATGTTTACCTTGTCTGCTATGCTTTCAGCTGTTTTTGGGTTATCCCCTGTTATCATTATTACTCTTATGCCTGCTTGTTGGCATTCTTTAACTGCTTCAGCTGCTTCTGGATGAGGTGGGTCTATTAATACGCTTAATGCTATGAAAATTAGTTCTTGTTCTGGTTTTTTTGTTTCTTTCTTGTATGCAAGTGCAAGTACTCTGTATCCTTGTTTTGCAAATTCTTCATTCTTTTGTAATATTTCTTGTTTTTGTTTTTGTGTTAATTTTATTATTCCTTTGCTTGTTTGTATTTTTGTAGTTTTTTCAAGTATGACTTCTGGTGCTCCTTTTGAGAATACGAAAGTGCCTTTGTTTAGTTGTTGTATTACTGTCATCATTTCTCTTTTTGAACTAAATGGGATTGTATGTATTCTTTTTCCTATTTCTTTTATTTTATTAAATGAGTATTCTTTTAATGCAATATCTGTTTCATCTCCAACCCATGTTGTTTTTCCGTTTTTAATTAATTTTTCAGCGTCGTTGCAGTAGTAAGAGCATTGTTGTGCAAGTTCTTCATTGTTTATTTTTCCAGGGCTCCAGTATTTGGTTAGTTTCATTTTTCCAAGTGTAAGTGTTCCTGTTTTATCAGTACAAATTACTTCTACTGTTCCTATTGATTCTGCTGTTGCAAGTCTTCTTATTAATGCTTTTTTTCTTGCCATTTGCTTTGCGCCGAGTGATACTGCTATTGTTATTACTGCTGGCAAGTCTTCTGGTATTGCTGCTACTGCTAGGGAAATTGCTATTAAGAAGGCTTCCATTATGCCAAATTTTCCATAGCTTACAAGGAAGGTTAGTATTATGATTGCTATTGTGAATGTGACTATTTTTTTAGTGAATGAATTCATATGGCTTTGGAATGGAGTGCTTTCTTGTTTTATTTCCTGCATTTTTGCAGCTATTTTTCCTACTTTTGTCTGCATTCCTATTTTTGTTACTTTTGCTATTGCTTTTCCCACGTAAATATTTGAATTTGAATAAATTTCAGCTTGATTTGTTTTTTTAATTGAACCTGATTCTCCTGTTAGTATTGATTCGTCTATTTCTAGTTCTCCTTCTATTATTACTGCGTCTGCTGGTACAACGTCTCCTCCTCCTAATATTATTATATCTCCTGGCACTAATTCTGTTGAATCAATTTCTTGTTCTTTTCCATTTCTCATTACTTTTGCTGTGGGTGTGGATAATCTTTTAAGTGCTTCTACTGCTTCTTCTGCTTTGTAATCTTGTATGAAACCAGCTATGCCTGAAGCTAGGACTATTATTAAAATTAGTATTGAATCAAAGTAATTTTGATGTTGCTGATGGTTTATAATTAAGGATATTATAGCTGCAAAAATAAGTAGTAATATTATGGGAGAAGTAAACTGCTCTATTAATAACCTAATTTTTGACTTTTTTTTGCCTTCTTGTATTTGGTTTTTTCCATATTGTTTTTGAAGTTTTTTAACTTCTTTGGTTGTAAGTCCAGTTATTTTTTTCATGTTGAAAAATTAAGCTTTTTGTTAATAAAAAACTTAGCAATTTTATTCTTCTTATTTTTAAATGAAAGTTTTTTAAAAAATAAAAAAAAGGTTTTTAGTTTGTATTTTTAATGCTCCAAGTAATAGAAAGGTTATAAATGGGTTTTTTATTGCTTTTTGGTTATTAGTACTGCATTTACGCATCCATCTTGTCCTGGGCGGCTTGTTATTTTAACGTCTCCTAATGGTGTTGTGATTACTGCTCCTTTTGTTATGATGTTTCTTCTTGCATAGTTCCTGTTTGCTGGGTTTTCTCTTGCTGTTTGTAGTTCTGTTACTTTGTATTTATTTGTTTTTTTATCAAGTACGTTTACTTTTAAAGCGTGTTTTAGTTTTATTTTTTTCTTGTTTCCCATTGCTCTTATCTTTTTTCTTTCGTCTTTTTTGCTTATTGTGGGTAGTGCTGGTTGTTTGCTTAGCTCGTATTTCTTTTTTTTCTTGTAAGCTATTCTTCTGCCTCCTGTTGCTTTTCTTTTTGTTTCGTTTGATTGAGTTATTGCCATTATTTTTTTCCTCCATTGAATATTAAAATTAAGTGTTATTTTTAGTTCTATTGTTTTATATTCTTATTGTTTTTTAAACTTTTTGTATTTGTTTTTTTTAATGGTGAATATTTTTATTGTTTTTTAAACTTTTTGTATTTGTTTTTTTTAAGGGTGATTTGTTTTGGTGTTATTGTTTTATATTCTTGTTTTTTGTTTATTTTAGTTAATGGTTGTTATTAAGCTTGTTGAGTTTAAGGATTTTGATTTAAGTAAAATAATGAATTTTCTTAGTCATCATAAGGGTTGTCAGGTTGTTAATTCTGGCTTTTTTGTTGGCAAGAAGCAGGTTTTGCATGCTGTTAATCAGATGAATAAGGCGTTTAGGAATGGCACTTCTTTTTCTAAAACTGAAGAGATGGAGTTTTTAATTAGATTTGTTGGTGAGAAGCAGATTAAGAAGGTGATTGAAAAAGTTAAGCCTAGGAAGAGGAGTTTGTTTGTTTCATGGAGGGGTGTTGATAATTATAGGTGTTTTGAGGAAGAGTTTGATTTTAGGGTTTTGAAGTTTCCTAGGGTTAAAGAAAAAGAGTTAAAAGTAGCAATTGAAAAAACTGCTACTTTTTGGATTTAATTTTTTTTTGTTTGTTTTTAGTTAGGTGTTTGTTTGATTAATGTTGTGTTTAGTGCTATGTTTAAGTATGTTTTGTTGTTTTCAGAAAAAGTTCTTAATTGTTCTAATTGTTTAAATTTAGCAAATTTAGCTATGCTCATTTTCTCGTCCCTCCTATTTAATTCATTTTTTCGTCCAAGTTCTTTTTTGCCGGGTTAAAAAATAAACTGATTAAGTTTATAAACTTTTCGTAAGTTTTGTTTATCTTTTTTTTAGTTTGTTCTTTTTTCCATTATTTTTGTTAATTTTTTCATTGCTGCTTTATTCTATTTTTTTTGCTTTTTTTTAAATAATCTTTTTAATTCTTTCATTGCCTCTTTATTCCATTTTTCTTGTTCTTTTTTTGTTAAAGAACTTTGTTTTTTAAGTAAGTATAAAGAGAGTTTTTCACTTTCCTTGTTTGGTTTATTTTTTTTATCAATTAATTTTAATTTAAAATCTTCTTCTATTCTTTTTAATTCATTAATTGTATCTTCTACTATTTTTTTTGGTTTTTTTAATGGAATTCTTTCTTGTTTTGCTTGTTCTTCTTTTCTTATTTGAATTATCTTTTTAAATAATTTTGTTAACTCTTCTATTTTTGATTGGTCTCCTTTTTGCATTGCTTGTGTTATTTCTTCGCCTATTTTTATTAATGTTTTTTCTTGGTTAGGTTCAAGTTCTTCTTTTCTTAGTGTTTTTTTTATGCTTTCTCTTATTGCTTTTGTTTTTAAAGCTTTTTCTTCAAAAGTGTTTGTAATTTCTTTTATTTTTCCTCTTGCTGTTTTTCTCGTCATTTTTTTATTCCTCTTTATAATTATGTGTTATTGTGTTTATTATTTCTTTTGCTCTTTTTTCTCCTATTCCTTCTACTTCTTTTAGTTGTTGTTTTGAAGCATTGAATATTTTTTTAACTGATTTGAAGTGTTTTAGAAGTGATTTTGCCATTGATGGCCCTATTCCTGGTAGTGATTCTATTATGAATTGTTGTTGTTCTTCAATGTTCATTGCTGTTTTTTCTCCTCTTAAGCTTATTTCTCTTTTGTTGTCAAATTGTTCTTTTTTAGCAAGCATTAAAAGGGTTTCAATTGTTTCTTCTTGGTTTCTTGTTTGTATTATTGGTATGTTAAAATCAAGTATTAGTGAGGTTAATGCTCCTCTTATTGCATTGTCTGTTACTTTTCTTATTCCGAAGATTTCTCCTTCGATTAGTATTAGTGGTTTTTCAAAGTTTTGTTTTAGTTCTTTTGCTTGCTTGAAGAGTCGTCCGTCTATTATTGATTGTATAAAGTCGTTTCCTGATTTTCTTTCAATAGCTAAGCGGTCTGAAACTAGGTAGTCAGCTACTTTTAATTGTTTTGATTTGATTATTAAATCTCTTTTGGTTAATTCTCTTATGATTCCTGAGCTTCTTTCTCTTTGATCTACGAATATAATTAATTTGTCTTGTTCTGGTTTTTCATCAAAAAAATTGTTAAGTGTTTGTTGTTTGTTTGTTTGTTTTATTTTTTGAATTAATTGGCTTGTATTGTATTTTATTTGATTGTTTGAATTATTTTGTATTAATTCATGTTGTTCTTTTAGTAATTTTTTCATGTTTTTTTCTTTTGCTTTGCTTATCCAATAATATGCTTCGTCTCTTGTTTTTTCAGTCATTAAAATTATTATTCTGCCGTTTTTCTTCCTTCCTGTTCTTCCTCTTCTTTGAATGTTTCTGATTTCAGATGATATTGGCTCGTAGTAAATTATTAAGTCAACGTTTGGAATATCTAGTCCTTCTTCTCCTACTGAAGTGCATACTAGTGCTTTGAATTTTGATTGTTTGAAGTCGTTTAGTATTTGAATTTGTTTTTTTTGAGTCAGTCCTTTTTCAAGTCCTTTTGTTGCTTGTCCTATGAACTTTTTTGCTGTAATGCCTTGTTTTTCAAGTGTTTTGCGTATTGTTTCAGCCATGTCTCTGTAATGAGAAAAGATTATTATTCTGTCATTTTTTTCTGCTTCTTGTTTTACTATTTCTTCTAATTTTTTAAGTTTAGGATGATGTGTTCCTTTTTCATGAAGTAAGTCAAGTAAAACCATTGATTTTTGTACTTTTAAGTTTTCAAGAATTTTTTTACTTGATTTTGTTTTTTCTCTTTTAATTTTTTTTAAGTAATCAATAGCTGGTTTAACATCCTGTGTTTCAAGAAGTTCAAGTAAGTGGTTTATTTTTATTAGTACTGACACGAGTGATATTGCTTGGAAGGTTTGGAAGTTTTTATTATGATAACTCATTAATCTTTGTTGTATTAAGAGCAAGTGTTTTTTGTTTGGTTTAGTGCTTATTCTTACGTCTAGTTCTTTTAATTTTTGTACTGTTTCATTAATAAATTCTTCTAAGTTGTCTTTTATTTCTTGAAATTCTTTTGGAAAACTAACTTTAACCCAAGTAACTTCTTTTTTATGAGTATAAGGTAATACGTCTTCGTCTTTTTCATTTTTGATTTCAATATTTTTAATAAATAAGTTTTCACAGATTGTTTGTATTTTTTCACGGGTTGCTCCTGGTGAAGCTGTTAATCCAAGAATTAACGCGTCTTTTTTTATTTTATTATATCTTTCTGCTATGAATACGTATGAATAGCCTCTTACTGCGTGATGTGCTTCGTCAAAAATAATTAATCCAGTGTTTTTTAAGTCAGCTATTCTGTTTATTATGTCTGCTTCTACTGTCTGCGGGGTAGCTGTAATTATTTTAGCTTTCCATAATGGTTTTCTTTTACTTGGGCTTATTGCTCCTGTCATTACGACAAATTCTTCTTTAGGCAAGTTAATTATTTTTTTTAAGTTTTCATAATGCTGAACTGCTAATGGTTTAGTAGGTGCTAGGAAAAGAATCTTTTCATCTTGATTTTTTTCAAGAATTTTAGCTATTGCTTGCGCTGCTATTATTGTTTTACCTAATGCAGTTGGAGCTACTATTAAAGTATTTCCTTTATTTAAGAATGAGTTAACTAATTCTTCTTGATACCCTCGTTTTTCAATCACATCCTTCCGCAGAAGGGGAAGATTTACGAATTCAGTCATTTTAAAAATTCCTTTTTTCCATTTACTGTTTTAATTAAGTTTGTTTAACTAATTAAAGGTTTCTTAGGGTTTCTTTTTAAAAACAAGGAGTTTTTACAAGGTTTTTGCAGGAAAAGAATTTATATAAGTGAATTTAAAACACTTAATGTGACGAATTCTGGTTAAATCAGTTTAAAACTCAAAAAACCGTGCGGAGGTTGGTATTAATGACTGGTTTGCCAATAGCACCTGTAGATAGGTTAATTAGAAAAGCAGGGGCAAAAAGAGTAAGTGAAGAAGCTGCAATTGAAATGACTAAAGTATTAGAACAAACAGCGCTTGAAATAGCAAAAAAAGCTAATTTATTTGCGCATCATGCTGGACGAAAAACAGTAGTAAGTGAAGACATTCAACTTGCGTTGAATGCAATGTGAATTTGAAAAAAAAGAAGTTGTTTAAAACTTCTTTTTTTCTCTCTTGTTTTTTTTAATCCCAAAAATTAGGTTCTTTTGAATAAATTTTTTCAGCTTCTTTGCTCATTAATTCACTTGCTTTTTTAGGGTTTCCATGTGCTTTTTTTAAAAATTCATTCCAAATCTGTTTTTTTGCCATGTGAATTAATTCAATTTCTTTTGTTGCTTTGTTCAATTCCTTAATTTTATTAACTTCATTTCTAACTGAAGCAACCACTAATTCACTAATTGAATTATAATAACCTTTTTTAACCATTTTTTCAGCTTCTTTTTTTAATTTTATAGGTATTCTTACGTTTGTTTGAATATTTAAGCTCATTAATCAACACTTCCTTTTGTATAACAATAGTTATACTCATTTATATTACTAATTGTTTTAAATTAATCTGTGAGAATTTCTTTGTAAGAATAACTATTGTAATTAATTATCTTACTTATCTTTTTCCAATGTTTGTCGTTGCTAATTGGTATTGCTTTTTCTTTTAAAGCAGTTAATAAATGAAGATAATCTGCAACACCTAAATCTTTTTTATTATTTAAATTAATGGCTTTTATTCTGTTTTCTTTTTTAATTTTAATTCCTTTACAAAGCCCCTGCTTCCATAATTCATTTTTTATTTTTTCAAATGAGTTGTAATACCCAGTTATTTTTGTTTCATAAATGTGTAATTCTGTAATTAAAATTAAGTGATTTTTTCTTTTTATTTTGTTAAATAATTTAATTGCATTTGAGTGATTTGTTCTTTTTTTATTTAAGTAATCAATCCAAATATTAGTGTCTAAATAAAATTTCATTAAGTAAAATTTAACTTTTTTTATTTAACTTGTTTTTCTAAATTTTTTGAGTTTAACCTAGTTTAATTCTTATCTTGTTTTTTAAATTTAGGATGATGCATTTTTAATTTTTTTTAAGTTTAATTTTTCTCTTGTTTTTTTATAGTTGTTTTTATTAAATTTAATCATGCGTTTAGTTGCTTTAAGTTCAGGTGGAAAGGATTCTATTTATTCAATTTATACTGTGGAGAATTGGGGTTGGGAAGTTCCTTATGTTTTATCTGTTTTTCCTAAAACAAGAGAGAGTTACATGTTTCATTTTCCTTTAATTGAATTAACTGAAAAACAAGCTGAGTTAATGAATAAAGAGTTTGTTAAGGTTGAAACTAATGCAGTGAAGGAAGAGGAAATGCTTGACTTGAAAAAAGTAGTTGAGAAACTTGATGTTGATGGAGTGGTTTCAGGTGCAGTTGCTTCTGAGTACCAGAAACAGAGGATTGACTTTATGTGTGAGGAGCTTGGGATAAAAAGTTTTGCTCCCTTGTGGCATAAGAATCCTTTAAGTTTATTAAAAGAACAGGTTGAAGTAATGGATGTAATTATTTCAGGTGTAGCTGCTTATGGTTTTGATAAGTCATGGCTTGGTAGGAGAATTGATAATGAAACAATTAGGGATTTGATTAAGTTAAAAAAACAATATGGAGTGCAAGAAGGAGGTGAAGGAGGAGAATTTGAAACTATTGTAACAAACTCGCCTTTGTTTAAAAAACCACTTGAATTTAATTATGAAAAAATAATGGAAAATCAGAATAGGGGTTATTTAAAAAGGATATGATTTGTTTTTCATTTTTGTTTTAAAAGAAAAACTTTATAAACTATAATCATTATAATAATTATAATTATTATAATAAGGAGGTTGTTTTTAATGACTACTACTATTGCTGTTACTGAAGAAACAAGGGATTTGCTTAAGAAAATTGGGGGTAAGAATGAAACTTATGATGACATAATTAGAAAAGCTTTGGCTATTGCTCAGGAGAAATTGTTTTTTGAAAGACAGGAGTATTTACTTGAAAAAGAGGAGTTTGTTTCAATTGACGAGTTATAATGTTTTGATTTCAAAAAGGGGGGTTAAGCAGTTTAAGTTGCTTGATAAGGAAATTCATAAAAAAATTAAAAAAAGTTTTAAATGTCTTTCCATTAATCCCTTTGAGAAAAGAAGTGGCTGTGATATTAAAAAATTAAATTCAAGCACTAAGCATGATTTTTATAGGTTAAAATTTGGAGATTATAGAATAATTTACACTGTTGTTGAAAAAAAAGTTAAAATAACTGAAATCTTACATAGGAGTAGAGCTTATAAATTTTTAATTTAATAAAGGAAGAAAATCATTTTGATTATTTTTTTTTAAATTATAAGAATGAAAATAATTTATTTCTTTTATAAAACAAGGTGCTAAAAAAGGTATGACTTGTTTTTCATTTTTATTTTTCCATTTATTATTGTAGTGTTTACGCAGTTTCCATTTGCTGAGTAAACAATGTTTGCAATTATGTTATTTATTGGCTGTAAGTTTGGTTCTTTTAAGTCAATTAATATTAAGTCAGCAATTTTACCTTCTTCAATGCTTCCTGCATTTAGTTTAAGAAATTTAGCTGCGTTTATTGTAGCAAAATCAATTACTTGTTGTGCTGTGATTATTGATGAATCCCATCTCATGTGCTTTTGAAGTAATGCAGTGTATTTCATTGCTTCAAACATGTCAAGTGAATTGTTTGATACTGTAGAATCAGTTCCAATTGTTACATTAGCACCATATTTTAAAAGTTCAGGTAAAGGGGGGTTTCCTCCTGTGCCTAATTTCATGTTAGAAGTTGGGTTTAAAATTACAGTTGCTTTTTTTTCACTTATTATTTTTGCTTCTTTTTTAGTTATCCACCCAACGTGTGCAAGGCAAGTGTTTTCATCAAGCACGTTAATTGAGTCAAGTAATTCAATTACTCTCATATTATAATTGTAATAGCAGTCTTTTACTTCTTTTCTTGTTTCACTGGCATGAATATGCATAAAAGTATTGTATTTGTTTGCAAGTTTTTTGCTTTGTTTAATTAATTCTGGTTTTGTTGAGTAAATTGCATGAGGCCCTGCTCCTGCTTTTATTAATTTATTGTTTTCTTGAATTGTTTGTTTAATAAAATTTTCAGCATTATTTAATGGATTACCTTTTTGGTTTGTCTTATCTTCATCAACAATTCCCCATGATAAGTATGCTCTTATTCCTGTTTCTTTAACTGCTTTTACTGTTTGTTCTAAATCAGTATACATGTCATTAAATGTTGTTGTGCCTGTTCTAATCATTTCACGGCAAGCAAGCAAAGCTCCTTCATATAATTCTTTTTTTGTTAATTTTGATTCTGTTTGAATTAATTTATCAAGCCATTTGAAAAAAGGAAGTTCTTCTGCTATTCCTTTCATTATATTCATTGAAGAATGGGTATGCATGTTTATTAACCCAGGCATTGCTATAAATTCAGAGCAGTCTATTACTTCATCTGCTTCTTCTGTTATTTTCCCTATTTTTTCAATTAAATTATTTTTGATTAATATGTCCTGGTTTTCAATTACTTGCCTTTGTTTATTTTGTGTGATTATATAACGGCAGTTTTTAAGAAGTATGCTCATTTATTTTTCCTCTTTTACTTTTTTTGATTGTGTTTATGTTTTATCTTTTTTTATTTGTACTTATTTTGTTTTTATTTATTTACTTTTTTTGATTGTGTTTGTGTTTTGTTATTTTTAGTTATTTTGTTTTTGTTTATTTTTTTTTTAACTTGTTTTGTTTAATTTTTTTGGTTTTCATTTTTTTGTTTGTGTTTAAGTTTTATTAACTTTCTTGTTTATTAATTATTATTAATGTTAATTTTAAGACATGGTGAAATTTTCACTAAATCAGAGTTTGTAAGAAAAGAATTTATCAGAAGGTTAATTAATAATTTACGTCTTGCTTTACCTGGAATTAAAGTTGTAGATAAAATGTGGCGTATTTTTGTTTACGATGACTCTGAAAAAACAATTGATATAATCAAACATGTTTTTGGAGTAGTGAGTTTTTCAAAAGCAATTGAATGCGAAGCTGACTTAAATAAAATTAAAGAAGTTGTTTCTGGTTTTATTCCTAATGAAGGAAGTTTTGCTGTTGATACTCATCGTATTGATAAAACTTTTCCTTTAACTTCTCAGCAAGTTAATGAAATAATTGGAGAGTTTGTTTTAAACAAAAGAAAACTTAAAGTTGATTTAAAAAATCCTGATTTAAGAATTGGTATTGAAATCTATAAGGGAAGTGCTTTTGTTTTTACTGAAACTTATGAAGGTGCAGGAGGATTGCCTTTAGGTAGTGCTAAACTTAGGTTAGAATGTGATTTTAAAAATGACTTAGATGTTGCTGGTGCTTGGATGATGATGAAAAGAGGAGTTGTTGTTACACCATTTAATAAAAAATTAAGTAAATGGAGCAGTGGTTTCACTGAAGGCAAAGCAGTTGCTAAAGTTATAGGTTGTCTTGATGTTAATGAATATGTTAAACTACAAAAACAAACAAAAGAAGTACTATTTAATCCTTTAATTGGTTTTACTAAAAAACAAGCTGAAGAGTTAGTGGAAAAAGTTTTAAAGTAGGTTATAATTAGTATCTTTTGGAAGTTTTGAAAAACATTAGGGTTGATTTGATTACAAAAAAGCCAATGTATGTTAAAAATTCTTCAGTTTTGTTTTTAATATAATTTATAATTTTATTATATTAAGCATTTTGGTAGTGTTTTGAAATTATTTTGACGTCTTGCTTTTTATCTATGGTTTTATTTAATACTGAACCTTGTAATTTTCTGTTTTTTTTGGGTTATCTTTTATAAAGTTGTAGTGTTTTTTATTTCCTTGATTATTAATGATTGAACCTGGGGATTTTGAAGAAGTTATGCATCGTCTTAAAATGCGTTCAGATGACTTGCTTAGTGTTTTTCTTAATGAAAGTGATAAAAAAGCAGTGATTTTTTATGCTCTTGGTTTTTTAGCTGACATGTACGGTGATGCTGCTGAAGACTTGTTAAAAAAAGGAGAAGATTATGCTGCTACGTATTATTCTAATAAGTTTACTAAGATTCATCAATTCTGTGAAGAAGTTTTTAATGAATTACCTGAAAAAGAGTATTATAAGAAGTTAACTTATAAGCCAGTTCATTATGCTACTAAGTTACCTATTGAGCAGATTCAGCAGTTTGCTCAGTTTGCAGCTGCTAATGTTCAACCTGACTCTGAAATTGTTAAAGATGAGAAGTTATTAATTCCTGAAATAAGTAAATTGCTTAAAAAACATGATAAGCTTGGCATTGAAAGTAAGTATGTTGAAGTGCTTAGGAAACAATTTCATGAATTAATTAACAAGCCACCTAAGCTTGACATGGTTTATGAATTACTTTTGTTACTTGATAATATTGACATGATTAGAAAATTAGCTGAAGAAAAAGAAAAAAAACAAGAACACGTTGAAAAACAAGAAGAGTTATATGTGAAAGAAGAAAAATTAAAACACAAGAGACAAGAAAGGTATGGGAAATAATTTTTATTATCTTTTAGAAGAAAGGTATGGTAAGTAATTTATTATTCTTTTTTTTTAAAAAAATTTTAAAAAATTAAAAATTAAAAATTAAAAGGAAGTATTACTTCCTTATGTTTGGTTTAATTAGTTTATATGCTTTGTTTATTGCTTTTTTGACTTGTTCTTCGTTTCTTGCTCCTGTGCAGATTACTTTTCCATTTTTGAATAGTAGTAATGATGTTTTTGGTTTGTCTAGTTTTAGTATTGCTCCTGGGAATTGTTCTGGTTCGTATTCTACGTTGTCTACTTCTCTTG
>Ga0114934_10001552_pt1 | contig 14917 bp, 14 predicted proteins | sample 4SBtaG_2_FD_99695 | JGI IMG/M metagenome (GOLD analysis project Ga0114934, IMG submission 99695) | Deep subsurface microbial communities from Kolumbo volcano to uncover new lineages of life (NeLLi) - 4SBTROV10_white metaG | ecosystem: Environmental > Aquatic > Marine > Volcanic ... | reverse complement strand
CAACACCGAGATTTTAAGTTTAAGAATACAATTAAACCAAGAGAAGAAAAAAAACAAATTAAAAAATTATACTATTATTGGACTTTCTGTATCAACAATAGTATTATTTATATTATCTTTATTTAGATAAGGAGGTTTATTATGGCTGCAAATATATGGAATTGGCTAACAGGGGAAACGGGAGAGCAAGAAATTAAGAATAGTTATGGCAACATCAATAAAGGGTTAGAAAATAATTATAACACTGGTAAAAATAGTCAAGGGAAATATTTCAATCCTGCATTGAATGAATTACAGGGAAGCACGAAAGATTTAACCGATAGTTTAAAGAAACAGAACAAACAAAACAAACTTTCTGCAACTGATAGTATAGCGAGTATGTTAGCAAGGTCTGGCAATTATGATACTAATGCTATACAGGGAGCAATTAATAAAACTAATAGAGGATATGATGACGCCTTAAGGCAATCAGTAGGACAATTAACTATGCAAGAGAAGTCTCAAATGGCACAGATATTAAATGGGCTGCAACAGGCAAAAGGTTCGTTAGAATATGCGAATGCTAATAAACAATTACAATCTTTAATGGCTTATCAATCGCCACTCTCACAGGCTTTAGGTTTGGCTGTTCAATTAGGAGTTGGTGGGATAACAGGAGATTCGGGGAAAATAGGATATAATATTCTAAAAGGGTTATCTTCTTTGGGAGGCAAATAATGTTACAGGGCGAAAAAACATTAAGCAATATTATTAATGGTTTAAAATCAAGTGCGTCGAGTTTAAAAGAACCATACGAAAGAATGAGAAGGACACAGTATAAAAAAGAATTAGCAGATTATTTATGGGGGAATCCGAACCTTGATGAAAAACAAAAGCAAAAGATTTATAATAATACATTGAATCAAATCAATTCTTTGATACCAAAACCAAAACCAAAGTTAATGCAAACTAATAACCCAAAATTCGGGCCCGCACAAACACCTACTTCAAGACCAAAAATACAACAAAAAAAACCCTCTCTTATAGATAAATTATCTAATAAATTTGATAAGATTTTACCTAAAAGTAAAACGGAATTATATAAAACTATATCGGACATTGCGAAGAAAAATACTGATAGTAAAGGCAATTTCAATCAAAATGCTTTTTATTTAGAATTATCAAAAGATAAGGCAGCCAAAAAAATATTTGATGATTTAAGAAAACAGAATTTAGAAAAAGCAAGAGTAAATAATAAAAAAACTTTATGGGGCGAGAATGACATCAATAAATATACAACTCCAGAATTAGAGAAATTATATAATATAAAGAAAAGAGAAGAATGGGATAAGGACAAAAAAACACCTCATAATACTCAACGGTATATCAGAACAACTAAATATAATTATGATTTAAAAGGTGCAATAGATTCTTGGAATAAAGCAATAGATGAAGCAAAATCAAAATTAAAGCGGAAAGACCCTATGTTACCTTATACACCGTTGAAAAAAACTGATATAACTGCGTTAGCCTTAGAGCCTTTAATCTCAACTTTTACAAATGTCCCTGAAAAATTTGACCTACATAATAATCAAGAATTATATCAACAAATACAAACTTTAAGAAAAAAAATGAATCAAATTCAAAATGCCAAAGGATATGTAGAATCTCTTGTTCCAGATATATCAAAAGAAGAATTAGACCCTATTAAAACAATAGTCCCAAGTAAATTTTTATCTCAACATAGCCTTCGTTCCGTATATAATAAATATAATAAAAAAAATATTATGTCTAATAATATGTTAAAAAAGAGTGGACATAACCTTATGCAAGTGCTGACTTCAAATATTAGGGATTATCAAAATAATGTATATTCAAAAGATGATAAAAAAGCGGTAAAAGACGATTTAAGGAATTTCGGTGTTTTTGATAATAATGGGAATTTTAGAGTTACAAATAATTTTGTTAAAAAATATATGTTATTACAAGATATGGCTAGGAAAACCCCTAAAACCCCTTCCGAAGCATTTTATAAGTCTTTAGCCGGCAAGATTTTGCCAATACTTGATAATCAAATATTAAAACCTTATTAAAACTAATGGATAAAAAAGATAAAAATATATTTACTTCTTCTCCGCCAGATGTATCTTTGCTCGCCAATGATATGCCAAATTCTCCTGATTTATCTTTCAATGAAAATACGCCTGATGTATCTATGCTTAATACAAACACGCCAAATGTTTCTGATTTATTTAATTCTGCTCCAGATGTATCTATGCTTAATACAAATGCTCCAGATATACAAACAGAAAGCAATTTTACACAACCAGAATATAATATTCCCAGAACAAAACAAATTACTTTTCCAGATGGCTCAAGGCAAGTTTTTGATAAAGATGTAGATATTGGTGAAGAATTAAAAAATTTTTATAAAAAAATACCTACCAAAAATTATAAAAGTTTTATAGATGATTCTATTGCTCAAGAAGAAAAAAAGATAAAGGACTTAACTACTCAATTAAATAAACATTTAGAACGCAAAAATATTATAGAAACTGTAAAAGATAAATGGAAAAAGATAAAATTATTAGCAAAAATACATTCTGCCAAAGCAAAAAAAGAACATTTGCAAAAGATTGATACTGTTTTTTCTGATTCTAATTTTTATGATTTTTTAAAAAATTTAGATAAACTCCCAACTGATAATACAGAAAGATTAAACATATATGAAAATATGAGGGAAAAATTAAAAAATAGTATTGAAAACAATAAATTTAAACCTCAACTTAATGAGATAATAAAGCCTGAAAACTATTATAATACTTTACCTGAATTTAATATTCTTGATAAATTAGATTTTGATAGTGATTTAGAAAAAAGATATATTAGAGAATTATATAAAAATGGCAGAGAAAAAGATATAAAATCTATAATTGATAAAGGTGGAATAATTTTACCTTATGAAAAAAAACATCCGTCTCTTGATATAGACACGATGGATTTTAATATACCAGTAAAAAATAGAACAAATGTCATAAGGGATTATTATAAAAGAAAATTAGGAATGTCTAAATTTTCTTCTTGGTTTGATAATTTTTTTGAAGGTGTAGCGAGTAATGCGTTTATTCATAGGCCACATTATGAACGGATTTATGATGAATATTTAAGATACACTGGCAAGGCTAAAAAAATGGCGTCCGAACAATATTCTCCTATTGCTTATATGACAGGGAATATACTTGGATTAATAGCCTCCACAATGTTATTAAATAAAGGTGGCCAAAAATTAATGGGAACAGGGAATGCTTTTGAGGGGATAAAATTACAAAGTAAAGATACAAAAAATATTATGCAAAGTATCAAAAACTTTAAAAAATTAAAAAATATTAAAAAGGGAACTCAAGAGTATAAGGTATTAAAAGATATAATAAATAATATTAAATTATCTGAATCATTAGGCCAAACCGCAGAAGGCTATAATGAAGTAAAAAAATTAAAATCTATATTAGATAAAGGTGGAACTGTTTATGATATTTTAAATAGTAACACAAAAATAAAAAGAGGAATTGATTCTATTGCTGCTCTTAAGTCAGCAAATTTTAATAAACAAAATATATTAGAAAAAGTTTTTAATTCTTTTTTTGATAATACGAAATATAAAATATGGTCTAAAGCACCTGATAGTGTTATTAAAAATTTACCACAAATAACAAGCAGATTAATCTCTAATGGTGTAGGTTGGGCTGTTTTACAAAAATTGAAAACTGATAAAAGTAGTTGGGATTATCGTTTAAATAAGACAAAAGATACTTTTGGTAAAGATGTAGTCAATAATTTTTTACAAGAAATACCTTTAACTTTAAGAGGGAATTTGAATTTTGTAGTTGGCTCTGCACTTATTACTGCATTAACACATATAAATGAATTAAAACGTGGCGAGACACAAAACTTCGTTAGTGATTATTTCCGTTGGTGGATATGGAATTATTTATTAATGGCTACTTCTGGCGTCCATAAGTTTTCTTCTTCTACATTAGAAAAGAATTTTAAAAAGAAAACATTAGATTTTGTTAAGAAAAATTTCCCTAAAGATTTAGTTGATACAGATGAGAAGGCAAAGCAATCGGCTTTTGAATTATTAAGTAGTTTATATAATTTAAGAGATTATGATATTAAAAATTTTGATGAATTTCATTTTCCTTCTTTTGCTTCTATTGATGATATGTTAAAAACTACACTTGGTAAACAAATAAAAGATAGAACTAAAATGTTTTTAAGAGACCCGGCAATAGCGAAGAAAGGGGAAGCCTATGCTTATAATTTGGCAGTTAAAGATATAAGAAGAGATTTACAGGAATTATTTAATTATAAATTAGACAAAGATGGCGGGAAAAAGTTTTTTGATGATATGAATAGAATCCGTGCTCAAAAACAAAAAGATGAAATTAAAAACATATTAAACGAAGATATACCTTTAGAAGTGATAGAAGATATTTTAAGAGTAGCACATAAAAAGAGAACTCCCCAAACTTTAAAAATAAATAATAAAGAAATTAAATTTACAGAAGTTTTAGATGAACAAAATAAAAGATTATATTATTATTGGACACCTAAAAAGGCTTTAGATTTAGATAATAAATACCCATACAAAAGAGAAGTATGGATAAGAAATCCTGAATATAGAACTATTGACAGAAGATTAAAAGAACGTGTTAGATTATATTATGCAACTAAAGAAGATTTTATAAACAAAACTCCATCAGATAAAGCGGTGGTTGGTATTGTAGGAACTTATTCTCCCAAGAAAGAAAATATACTGCAAAATATTGCAGCCGATATAATGAAAAAACAAAAAGAATTAACCACAAAATATGATAAATATTTTATAGAAGATGAAATAAAATCAATCTTAAAGAAAAATAATATTGATACTGAAAATAAAGATATTAATATTTTATTAAAAGATATATTAAATAATGAAGAGCAACTCCAGAAATATATTAATCAAGATACTCTTGATATGCCCGATATAAACAAAATAAGTTTTGATGAAACACAAACAAAAGATTTTATTTATTTCAATTTAAAATCTCAACAGCAACGGTTACAACTAAAAAAAATATTAAATAAGTTTTTTAAGGAATTTAAAATAACTCCCAAATATTATAAAATGAGCGATGGAAATGTTATTGTCTCATACCCTAAAAAAGCAATAGATATAAAAGATTTATTTTATACATTAAGAAATTATAAGACTAAAATAGCACATAAAGAAAACACAGAAAAATTAGATATGAACGAATTAGTTAATTGGATAATGCCTGTAACTGATTTATATTCTTTTTTAAATAGCACTCACGATGAAATGAAAACTCTTATAAAAAAATTACAATTATTTAAGGGGAAACTTCTATCTGGGAAAGTAGGGAAAACACTACAAGATAAAATAAAGAGAGGTAGTTTTAATAAATGGCAAATGTATAATAATCTTTTAATATTACAAAAGATTATTAAAGAGGGATATATAACACAAAATGAGGCTGATGGGATAATAAAAATATTAGCGTCGTCTTATGTCCCGAAAGATATTTCATCTTTATACAAAGGAATGTTTAAGAATCGCAAACAAGTCAAAAAACTTAATAATATTCTCAATGCTTTATTTATTAGAGGTGTTAATTTTACAGAAGGCAAACTAATACATCAACAAGTAAAGGCTGAAAAAAAGGCTTTTGAAAGTGCTGCAAAATTTCTTAAATATTTAAAAGATGAAGGCGTTGATTATAATAAAAAAAGTATAGGCGAAATTGTAGATATAGCAAAAACTACAGAGGAATATAAAAATTTAGAGCAGAGTATATTAGAATTTACAAAATCCTCTGTAGTTGGGAACGATTTGGCTTATAAATTGGCAGACGGAATTGATGAGAGATGGGAGGGATGGTTACCTGCTTTAGTAAAAAAATTATTTAAAAACAAATTTATTAGGAATAGATTAGGTGATAAAAAATTTAGGGCACTATTAAGATTGTCAGATAGATTTAGAAATTATTTAGTAAAAGATTATTATGATAGTGCTAATCCCTTTTTTGCTGCAATAGGGAATAGTAGAGAATTTGAAGGGAAAAAAGCAAGTTTCTTGGTTAATAGTATTATGCGAACTTTAATGCCAGAACTTTTTGATAAAAAAACACGTGATATATATGATAATGTTTTATTGTTTGATAAGACAAAAGAAGAAATAAAAAAATGGTTTATAGATTCTGGACTTGAAAATGTAGAAGCAAATGAAAGATATAGAACAATGCTACGGTTAAAATCTTCTATAAATTTAATGAATGAACTTTTAATTGATTTTTCAAGAGATGTATTACCTAAAGAGTCGGCCCTTATTATTCCACGATTTAGAAATCTTAATCTATTAGAATCGGCTCGATATTTTAGTGAAATGTTAAATTCTTATTCTCAATCTTTTGCTAAAGATTTTATGGATTTTCAAAATAATACTTTAAAAAATAAATTAGAAGCAATAATACAGGCTCTTGAAAAAGACAAAACATTAAAATTAGACCAAAGTTATACTATAAAAATCAGTGATTTTTATAGTTTATTTAAAGATGGGGTTGAAGTCCCTCATACTAAAAACGGGATAACTACTCAAATACCAATAAAAAAAGCAGCTAAAGATATTGTAACAATACAAAAAGAGATACAAAATTTAGAATTAAAAAGAACGTCTTTAGAACAGGATACTTTTGCTATAGAAAAAAATCCTCGAAAAATAAAAATACAAATAGATGAAATAGAAAAAAAAATAACAGACCTAACAGAAGAATTAAATGGATATGATAATTCTCTTATAGGAAATATTAATATTTTAAGAAAAAATGCAGAAGCAATAAACAAATTTATTTTAAACCCCGATGAGTATATGAGACACCTCATTAAAAAAGAATCAGAAGCCCCAAATATTATTGCTAATGAAGGAAAAGAAAGAATATCTTCAGTCCCTAATAAAATTATTCAAGAACAATATTTAACAATGGATGAAATTTTAGAGAATAATTTAGAATTAGAAACAAGACTTACTAAAACAATCCCATTGACTTGGCAATATTATTTTGATAAATTATCTAATTATTATTTATTTAATAATTTTAAAAAAACAGAATTCCTAATTGACTCCTCTCAATTATTAAATTTAGAAGTCCAGAATAATAAGGCAGTAAAAAAGAAAAAACTTTTAGATAGAATTTTACACCCAATCAAAAGTGTTGAAAAAAATTTTAATGAGAAAGAAAAAATTTTATATAAGGCTCAAATAGAAAAAGAAATAAAAGATGTTTTTGGTGAAAATAGTGAAGCAATAAAATTATATAGGGCTTTACAATCTCCTGAAAAATCAATTAAAAGAATGGCTTTGAAATCTTTAAAAAAGGCTTATAATGACGCAATTCTTTTAACCGATTTAACTCAAAAAGATTTAGATAAATATATAAAAATAGAAGACGAATTAAGAGGCGAAAACTTTTTTAATATCAGAGATAATAAAAATTATTATATTCATAAAGATTTATTATATTTATTAAAACAAATGAACTCGGCGGCTAATCCAACCAATCCTATACTTAAAACAATAAAACTGCTTACAAATAAATTAAAAATAAGACAATTTTATATACCTACTCGTATAGGCTGGAATGATAGTTTTCAATCTTTAATAGGTGGAATAAACCCTTTAGAAAGTATAGACGAGGCACTTCGTATTATGACCGAAGGATATAAAAATGATTTATATAGAGAATTACATCATACCGATTTATTTAATATAAGTAGTGCTTTCGATAATACATTAGATACAAAATTTTTAAAAGACTTTACATCTCAAATAAAAAAGAAAAATATACAAAAAGAATTTCCAGAATTAGTAAGAATGTTTAATGAAACCTATACTAAACATCCTGAATTATTTAAAGATACAATAGGAACAAAAGGCAAAATAGGCAAGTTTATAGATATGTTATTTTTAAATAAACCTATAGAATCAATGCAAACTTTAGCGTGGCAATTAGATGAAGTTATGAGGATAAGTTATGTATTAACATATATGAAGCATAATCCATCTAAAACTTTATCTGAAGCAGTTTATAATGCTAATTTATATTTAATTAATTATGATAGGTTACCTAAAAAAACAAAAACATTAGCGAATTATTTCTTTTTCACTCCAGTATTTAAGACACAAACGTGGCGGCTATGGAAAGAAATGATAACAAAAGGGCTAATAGGTGGCGATATAGATTTATTAAAGTCTTTTGGTCGCACTATTTTGATGAGACTTATTACTGATTTTACTATGAATTTTATTTTTAATTTACAAAAGCAGGGGCCGAAACAAACGGCTATTACTTTAGATAATAGAATTTTAAACCCTTTAGGCTATAGATATATGATGACCCCAGAAGATATAACTCTCCCTAAAAAAGTCTATTCTATATCTTCCCCAGCAGTTGAACCAGATAAATTAATAGCACAAAATTATAGATATTTATTAAATTCTTTATCTCCTGCTATACAAATAATTGTTAGTATAATGACAGGACGCAAACGTTTTGGTGGGAAATTTAGAAGCCCTGATGATTCTACCCTTGCTAAAATAGGAAAAACAATTTTATATTCTTTTAGTTATAGTTACCCTATGGTTACAAGTTTATTAGATAATTTTTTTAATCCAGATAATGGCCTTACGGATACTGAAAAACTTCTTAATTTTTTAAGTTTGGTATATGTATATAAAACAAAAGATGATTATGAAACGGCATTACAATCTTATGAGAGAGCGAGGGAACGTGGTGATTTAGAAAAAATGAAAAAACTTAAAAGTCTCCTTTCAAGAATAAAATCACACTACAGAACTATGATAAGAGTAAACAATGTTAAAGATACAAAATTAAAAAGGGAATTAATTAATAAGGCTTTAAAAGGTAATGTCCCTTATAGAAAAGAACTTATTCAACCTTCTCATTAATAATTTGTTTTGCAATTTCTATTTCTTCTTTATCAACTTTAGCCCTATATTTTAAATATAAAGTAATGGCAATACTGACTTGTTCTTTTAGTTTAAAGCCCTGTTCTTTACAATAATTTCTAAAAATTTGAACAATTTTTTTGTCGCCTTCTTTTAATAAATTAAATACACTATCTTGCATAATATAACTCCTTTTTTTTATTTTTCATTTTCTCCAGTAAATAAATCTTTTCTGACCCACTTACCTTTGAATAAAGTTTTTGCTGTTTTCATAATGTTAGGCAAATTCTTGTTATTATCAATATTGATTAAATCTAATTCTTTAAACCCATCAACTTTATTTAATACAGGAAGATAATCCGTTAATTCTGTTAAATTACAAATGTCGTCTAATGTTTGTCTTATTACTTTTTTAGAAGTTTGGAAATATTTATCTTTTCTGCCATAAATCTTAATTGCTCTTATAAGTCTCATAAGAACACCATAAGGGCAATAAAAATCTTTTTTTGTTTTTTCTCCAGTAACTTTACAAAATCCTACTTCATAAGCAGGGCACAATTCACATCTCATATTTATTCTCATATACAAACTCCTTTAATCTGAACTATCAACTTCAAAATATATCTTACATTTATGACAAATATATTTATTCCAACATCTACCCTTATTGATAACTTCTAATTTATGATTTTGCTCTTTGCATTTTTTATACAAATCTGGTGGCTCTGCCCACCCATTCATAATCCCTAAATCAATATACTCTTTTTCACTCATCTTATTCTCCTTTTAATCTTCCATACCTATCTTAATACCATTTTCCCAAGTTCCACCTTTCCATTCTCCTTCAAACCATTTCCCGTCTTTCCAAGTTCCATCTTCCCAGATACCGTCTCTCCACACTCCATTTTTCCAAGTTCCTCTTAACCAAGTCCCAAATTCCCAAACACCATCTTCCCAGATACCATATCCCCAAAGTCCTTCTTGCCAAAATCCAAATTCCCATTTCCCATATTCCCAAACACCACCTTCCCAAGTTCCATACTTCCAAGTTCCACTTTTCCAAGTTCCATACTTCCAAACCCCACCTTTCCAAATCCCATATACCCAAGTTCCTTTATACCATATTAATTTATTATCTCTAATTCCTAACACAGCGTCTTTAGTTTCTGCTTCCAAAACCCAAATAAATTTACGTTTTAAAATTTCCATAGTCAAGCCATCTCTTAATTCTTGAATTCCATAAATCTCTTTTTTAGTTATCATTTTAATTCTCCTTTAATTTTAATTTTAAATAAAGAGACGGATAGCAGTCTAAAACTACCCGTCTCTAAAAAGGGATAGTATCATCAGCAGGTATATCATTATTTTGTTTCTCAACTTCTTTGTCATAGTTTTTTAAAAACTCTATGAATGCAGGTGACTTAAAATAATAAGCCATAACCTTTTTAAGCACTCTCATTTTTACTAATTTGCTTACTTGCTTTTTCATTTCGTTTCTGTCTAATGCGAAAATATCACTCAAATCCGAAACAGAGAATCTATTCATATCAAGTAAAATTTCAATTATATCTTTATCTTTTCCTATCATATCAATAAGAATCTTCTTGTCTTCTTCTGCAATACTATTCTCTCTTAATCTTTGTTTTGAAAATAGTTTATAACCCATACTGGACTTTGAGTATATACTATTTAGCCAATCGGTGACTACTTCTATATGCCCTTTCTTAACTATTATTTTATTATCTTTTACACTATATAATCTGGTAGCCAAAGCCACACCCATTTTTGCTATTTTGATTGATATTTCTGCCGAATTAATTAATGGTATAACTGGACTGTATGTTTTTGAAAAGTAAGTCGCTTTTTCTAAAATTATATCTTCAACTTCTTTCGGTATTATAACATCATCTTTTTTCCTACTCCAAGCAAATCTAATAAGTAAATTAGATACTTCACTGTTATATTTCGGTGGCTCTGCTTCTTTATGTCTTGAATTATATATATGCTCATTGACTTCCTCGAAAGCAACCATAAGGGCAAAATCAAGTCTCGCTATATCTTCCGGATTACCAAATAATTCTTTTATAGCCATAACTCCATAATTATATTGTGATACCTTTTTTGTTCGTGGATTGCTCCCCCATAATAGTCTTGTTCTCGCATAGGTTTTATATTTCTCAATCTTTGTTATCTCTGCTATCCCACTGCTACGAACATCAGAAAGTTTACTTAATTCTTCTTTTTGCATTCCAGATAATTCATCAACGAATAATAACCCTTTATCATTTAAGGGTATCTTTCCCCACATAAGAGACCATCTCCCATTAATCTCTTCAAGCCCCGCCAATAACCCAGCAAGTGAGGTATTCTCTCCGTTTATCTTATCTCCTGCTTTATAATGTTTCATTAGTTGCGTTATAGTTTTTGATTTCCCAGTTCTTGTATCTCCTATAACCAACCCTTCTATCCATCCTTTTTCAACCATCTTTCCTAAAAAATTAAATTGTAAAACAGAATGAAATACCAAATCAACGGCAAATATAATATCTTTCCTGTTATAAATAAACGTAACATTATTCTCTAAATCGTCTTGTATGTCAAGAAGTTTATTATATATTGCTTCTTTACTGTCATCTTCTGCTTGAAATATTTTTAATTTATCATCTATCTCTTCTGTCATCTTAAAATTATCGATACTATCTACTGTCAATTTTGCATTATCAATAAATAAAGTCCCTTTCTGTGTATATGGGTTTGGTAAAACTACGCCTTCCATCTCATAAGTTAAATTAGTTTTTATATTCTCGCCCACGCAGTATGCTTGTCTTACTGTGTATTCATCATCAAAATTATTAAAGTCAATTTCTGGAACAAGAGTAATATCCTCAATGATATAATTAGATAAAGTTTTGATTGATAAATTAGGGCAATTAGGTGCAAGTTTCTTTTTTGCTAAAGCACTTAATATATGAGAATCGCCCTTATTGATAAACTTCATAATCATTTTTTTATCTTCATTATTATCTAAATCAAGAGATACTTTTTTTTCTTCAAGTGTTATCTGTTTTAATGATGGGGCAATAGTTTCACCTAATTTATTCCAAGCAGGGCAATGTTTACATTTTTTAAAAGGAGGAAGTTCGTCAAGAAAATTATTTAATTCGCAATTAAATACATACTCTTTAGGGACTATATAAGGGACTAAATCTTTACCGCCTATAACTCCCTTGATTAAAATATTCTTTCCGACGTTCTTCTTCTGGATGGTATTTTTTAGACTGATATATTTCTTCATAACTATCCCTTTTTAAAAAGACGGACGACAAAGCCGCCCGTCTATTTTATATTTTAAAATGGTTGTTCTTCTGCTTCTGATTGTTTGCTATTTATATCCGTCGTTTCATACCCTTGTTTTAAAAGTAAATTTCTTGTCTGTTTAAAAAGTCTATAAAATTCTTTTGTAGCCTTAAACTCTTCTTTAGATACATAACCTAAATGTGTTATCTTTTCGATTAGATATGCTTCACCTTGGTCGAATTTTTCTATACCTGTTTCAAGTTCAATTTTGTGTCCATAGATGGGTATAGGTTTGTTCCCCGTAGAACGAATAAGAATTTGCTGCTCAATTTTTTTAAATGATTTTGTAGCCGTTTTCTGTCCTGTTAGTATCAATGGCATTTCATTCTCTCCATTCATCAACCGTTTTAATTGTACATCTGTTATAACAGCAAAGTTATAATTAAGATTACATAAAGGTGGTGTATCATCTTTCCAATCTTTTAATTTACAGTTGCTGCAAGAATCGGCTTGTGGTGTAAAATCTTTTGATGGGACTTTCATATCTTGAGACATACAAATCAATTTATTTTTTAAAAGATAACTTCTTGTCTTCCAAAAGAACAATGGAATAATTATTATTTTATTACCAAAGTTCTCCTGTGTTATCGAATTAAAAAACTCTCCTAATTTAACCCCTTCAGGTTTTTCTGGTGTAAGTGCCTGTGCAATTTTTAAGCGAGGAAAGGTTATATCTTCAGACATATTTTCAACGCCTAAATCCTCCCCATCTTCAATCGTCGGGATAAACTCTTCTTTTGTTTGCAAATTTTTAGTAGTCATAATCTAACTCCTTTTTATTTATTTTGTTTTTTAAACTTGCTGACCTTCTGGATACTTTGTTCCCATTGGTACATAATTATCTCCCGATGTCTTTCCACAATTTTCACATTTCATTTTAGGAATAACTTCTTTATGGAAATAAGCATCATCATAACCGCCTTTTTCTATTGTATGCCCACAATGTTCGCATTCAAAAATAGCCGTAAAATCTCTTCGGCTTCTGAAAGTAACCTCTTTAATTTTCATAATCATTCTCCTTATATTTATTTTATTTTTATTTTCTTAATACTTCTATTATTTTATTTTTATTACCAATTAAATAATCTCTTGTTTTTAGCGCCTCATTAACTAATTGCAATAAATCTTTATAATAAGGTATATCAAGCTCACTTATACTCCCAGTATTACTTATCTCTTGAAAATCTTTTATCTTTGGTAAAAGTTTATTTATCATAATATAAAGCACATTAAGTATTTCTTTATATTCATTCATCACTTAACTCCTTAATACTTTTATTAATTGCTTTAGCATTTTAAAATCCCAAACTATATAAGCCTCTCCCCCATTTTCCCGTATCTTTTTTATATTGTATTCTTGTAATTTCGATACTGGACTTGATTGTTTTGCTTTAATTTCAAAAGCAATAAATCGCCCATTCATCACGCCTATTATATCAGGGATACCAGCATTCCCGCCAAATCCACCGTGATACTTAAAGAATATACCTTTTGTCTTTAAGTATTTTAAAATCTTATTAGTTAGTATTCTTTCTCTCATAAGATTTCTTTTACTCCCAAGGCTTTAGGTTTGCTATATTTAACAGTCGCATATTCATTCTCTTTAATAAATGATGGAAGTGTTCCGCCATTCTGTATATATTCTTTTAATACTTTGACGCGTGTTTGTGCGTTTACTCGTGGGTCTGTTTTAATTACATCACCAAGTCCTTGTTCTTTTAAAAAATTAAAAAACTTTTCATCATTCCAATTATGAGTATCAATAGAAAACTGTGGTTCTATTGTTCTTTTGAAAGTGACACCGTATTGTTCAATTTCCGTTACATCTTCGTTCTCCATTTCCTCATAAAGTTTTGCTTTAGTCATATTTATTTTTATGTTTAATTGTTTTAAATCTTCTTCAAGGTTTGCTTTCTTTTTTTCTAAAGCAATTATTTCTGCTATTTCATTTGTTATCATTTTTCAACCTCCTCTAAATCTGTCTCTAAAAATTCCATAAGAGATTGTATATAAAATCTTCTTTTCCTATATCCCTTTTCGTTTATGGCTTTTTGTATCTCTGCCCAATCAGTAGAGACTTTTAATTTTTTACTTAAGAAGTCATAATATTTATTTATGTAAGCATACATAAATATTCCTTTCTTTACACTTCTTTGTTTTACTTTCAATAATAAACTTTTCCCTTCTTTTGTTTTTGCTAATGAGGCGTAGATATTGCCCCAAGATTTTCTAATATTATTATATAACATTTTATAACTCCTTTATATTAAATCTTTTATATTGTTTATTATGTTACTTGTTATATTCTTTTTGTCTCGAAGTGCATTTTGTATTTTGCTGTCTATAGTTCTGTTATACATTAAATCAATATATACTGGACTATTCTTTGTCCCTATCCTATGCGTTCTATCTTCTGATTGCATTCTATCTGCAAGGTCAAAACTATTCTCATAGTATATAACTGTCTCTCCTTTTGTTAGTGTCAACCCAGTTGAGCCTGTTCGCAACTGGACAATTACGATTTTTAAATCTCCATTCTGGAATTGGTTTACT
>Ga0114934_10001551_pt1 | contig 14919 bp, 31 predicted proteins | sample 4SBtaG_2_FD_99695 | JGI IMG/M metagenome (GOLD analysis project Ga0114934, IMG submission 99695) | Deep subsurface microbial communities from Kolumbo volcano to uncover new lineages of life (NeLLi) - 4SBTROV10_white metaG | ecosystem: Environmental > Aquatic > Marine > Volcanic ... | reverse complement strand
AACAATTGTATTAGGTCCACCAGGAACAGGCAAGACTACAACGTTATTAAATAAAGTTGATGACCATTTAAAACAAACCGATCCTAACAAGATTGGTTATTTTGCTTTTACACAGAAAGCTGCATACGAAGCAAGAGATAGAGCTATGGAAAAATTTAATTTAACGGAAGACGACCTTCCGTACTTTAGAACACTACACTCTTTAGCTTTTAGAAGATTAGGAATTAAAAAAGAAAGTGTAATGCAACGTCATCACTACCAAGATTTTGGAAAGAAGATAGATTTTCCTGTGGACTACATGGAATACGATGAAGATGAAGGAGGAATCTTTACAACTAAAAGTGATTACTTAAGAATTATTCAGTTAGCTAAATTAAGAAATATAAGTTTTGAAAAACAATATGATTTAAAAGAACATACGCAAGATGTGGAATTTAATAAATTAAGAATCATAGCGAATGAATTAGAACGTTATAAGAAAGAACATAGTCTTATAGATTTTAATGACATGATTTTAAATTTTATTAAATCAGATGCCTCTCCTAAATTTGATGTAGTTTTTATTGATGAAGCGCAAGATTTATCTTTGATGCAATGGGACATGGCTAAAAATATTTGGAATAAGTCTGGTGATTCTTATATTGCAGGCGATGACGACCAAGCAATATTTAGATGGGCTGGTGCAGATGTAGATAGTTTTATTACACAAAAAGGAAAATTTTTAAATTTAACTCAATCATTTAGAATTCCTAGAAAAGTACACGACGTTGCTATGAAAATTATAGGAAGAGTTTCTAATCGTTTAGATAAAGAATGGAAACCAAAATTACATGAGGGAGGATTACATCGTCATGCTGATTTTGAAAATGTAAATATGAATAGTGGTGAATGGTTAGTCTTGGCTCGAACAAAATTTATGTTAGCTGACTTAGAAGATACTCTTTATCGAAAAGGATTATATTATAAAAATAAATTTAAACGCTCTTATGAAGAAGATTTATATGAAGCTATCACTGATTGGGAAAATTGGCGTAAAGGATCTACATTAGATTTAAATCAAATTAAAAGAATAATAACTTATATGAGTCCGAAACATGTAGAAAAGACTCAACAATTTTTTATGGATAAAGATCAACGATATACATTAGAAACATGCAACGCTCGTCATGGATTTAAAACAAAAGATGTATGGTATGAAGCATTAGATCAAGCTCCAAAAAGAAAAGTAGAATATATTAGAAAGATGAGAGCGAACGGAGAACAATTAAATAAGAAGCCACGTATTTTATTATCTACTATACACGGAGTCAAGGGAGGAGAAGCACAAAATGTAATTCTTCTTACTGATTTAAGTTTAAACACACAGAAAGGATACGAAAAGAATCCTGATGATGAAAATCGTTTATTCTATGTGGGTGCGACACGAGCAAAAGAAAATTTACACATTATAGAACCTAAAGATTTTTATAAAAGCTATCAAATATGAGTTCATACGATAAACAAATTGGAGGATCCCACTATCAAAATTTTAAAATTCAGCCAAGTAAATTTGTGATTGAGAATAAATTGCTTTTTCCCGAAGGATCAGCTATAAAATATATTTGTAGACATCCGTATAAAGCAGGAAAGGAAGATTTATTAAAAGCTATACATTTTATTGAAATGATTATTGAGAGAGATTATACCCTACCTGATTATATGGTACCGATGACAGAGGAAGAAGAATATCGGAATGCTAGTATAACAAAAGAAAAAGCCGAGAGAAAAACAAAACCTAATTCATGGGGGATTATTAAATAATGCAAGTCCCTCTTTTTAGACCTCAAACTGAGTGGCTTCCTCCTGAAGATTTTCCTGATTTATCCAAGTACGCAGAAATTGCTATTGATTTAGAAACTAAAGATCCTGACTTAATTAAGATGGGATCGGGTTCTGTTACCGGTCGAGGTGATGTAACTGGTATTGCTGTCGCTGTTGATGATTGGTCTGGATATTATCCCATTGCTCATGAAGGCGGAGGCAATATGGATCGTAAGACTGTTTTAAAATGGGTCCAAGGTGTTTTAAATACACCCAGTGTTAAAATTTTTCACAACGCTATGTATGATGTCTGTTGGCTCAGACGCTTAGGCCTTACCATACGAGGACGAGTAGTGGATACGATGATTGCTGCAGCTCTCGTTGATGAAAATCAATTACGTTATGATTTAAATAATTGTTCGAAACGTTATACCGGTCAAGGTAAAGATGAAGCAGCTCTCTATGCAGCCGCAAAAGAATGGGGCATTGATCCTAAAGCAGAGATGTATAAACTTCCTGCACTTTATGTTGGAGCTTATGCAGAGAAAGATGCAGAATTAACTTTGGCTTTATGGAAAGAATTAAAAAAAGAAATTTTACATCAAGATATTAGTTCTATCTTTCAACTTGAGTTAGATTTGTTCCCTTGTCTTGTCAACATGCGATTTCTCGGAGTACGCGTAAATCAAGAACAAGCAGCGATCGAAAAGAAAACATTAATGGAACATGAACAAAAATTACTCACTGAGGTTAAGAACAAAACAGGAATAGAAGTTCAGATCTGGGCCGCAAGATCTATTGCTAAAGTTTTTGATAAATTAAAATTACCTTATGATCGAACGATTAAAACTCAAGCGCCAAGTTTTACTAAAAACTTTTTAATGAATCACCCCCACCCACTAGTGAAACGAATCGCCCAGGCTAGAGAAATTAATAAAGCCCATACCACATTTATAGATACCATATTGAAACATACCTACAAGGGCAGAATCTATGCAGAGATTAATCAGTTGCGTGGAGATAACGGAGGAACCGTGACGGGAAGATTCAGTTATGCTAATCCAAACTTACAACAAATACCAGCACGAAACAAAGACCTTGGACCACGGATTCGACGTTTGTTTATTCCTGAAGAAGGACACACGTGGGGATGCTTTGATTATAATCAACAAGAGCCAAGACTGGTTGTACACTACGCAGCGCTTCAAAATTTATATGGAGTCGATGAAGTCTTAGAGGCTTATAAAACAGGAGACGCGGACTTTCATAGTATTGTGGCGGACATGGCTGAAATACCTAGGTACCAAGCAAAGACGATTAATCTTGGTTTGTTTTATGGAATGGGAAAAAATAAATTACAAGCAGAGCTCGGTGTTAATAAAGAAAGAGCTCAAGAATTATTTCAACAATATCATGGTCGAGTTCCCTTTGTTAAACAACTGATGGACGCGGTGATGAAACGTGCACAAGACTCAGGTAAGATTAGAACTTTACTCGGAAGACTTTGTCGCTTCCATTTGTGGGAACCTAATTACTTCGGGATTCATAAAGCATTACCTCACGAACAAGCAATCTTGGAACACGGACCTGGCATTAGAAGAGCTTACACCTACAAAGCATTAAATAAATTAATACAAGGGTCAGCAGCAGACATGACTAAAAAAGCTATGATTCAATTATACAAAGCAGGTATCATACCTCATATTCAAGTACATGATGAGTTGGATATTTCTGTAAAAGATGATAAACAAGCAAAACAAATAGTAGAAATTATGGAATCAGCAGTTGGACTTGAAGTACCTAATAAGGTAGACTATGAGTCTGGTAAAAACTGGGGAGACATAAAATAGGAGGAACTATGGATATGATAAAAGACGCAATAAAAGACTTGTGGACTAATCATAGAAAAAAAGTGATTGGTGCAGGTGTTGTACTTGTTATTTTAATAATCGCAGCACTATAGGAATCTATGTTAAATGGCTTACTTAAATGTAAACATCCCTGTTATCTATTGTCAGATCAGGAGAGAATATCTCTATGACCTTAAAGCTCACCATGGAGAAGTGGAAGACTGCTTACTTTTTGGGGTGGCATCGATTACAGGGCGGCCTATACTCTTTCATGCACTTATGGAAAATGGTGCTGTCTTCTATAGGTTACCGATTAGTGCATTTATACAAAGAGGATTTAAGCCAAGTGAAGTTCCTAGGACTAGGCTTGACCAGCTGGAACTTTGGAATTGTTTTAGTTACTATCCTGCTATTACTAATTACGATATCTTAGACGGACAATCCGGAAAATATATTGATAAAGATAAAATCTGGCACACCGGATCCTATCTTTTCACAGTTGACTGGGCTCATCCAGAGAGTAATATAGTCGATACGGATCATTCAGAAATTCCCGCAGAGCATAAATGCGCACACATACTTGCCTTGGATGATGGCAATTATGCGGCTCAGCCCAACAATAGATTAATATGGAGTATTCCATCTTTCACGGTGAAGGATGAAATTCCGATTGACTGGAAGGTCCAGACTTCGGAATGGAACGTTGAAGACGATAGTAAATGGAAAACAGAAGATAGCGATAGCTACTTCTACAATATTGAGAAAACTAAAAATGAGTAAATGTAAAGACTGTCTTTGTAATTGTCACTGTAATGTCAGCGGACATTCAGACAGCAATGGCGTATGTCCATGTGAGAAATGTAATTGTAATCCTCAGGGAGCTACAGTGAATAACGATGAGTGTGAAGCATGCCAATAGACGAAGAAAAAACTTGCACTATGCATACCAAAGAAAAAGAAAAATCAGGTACATGTTGTCAAATAAAAGACGACCAAGAAAACGCAGAGCAACTGACGTATGAACAAAGTTTTTTAGTAAAAACAATTAGTATTAAAAATGAAAACTAAAGTGGATATGATTAAAAATGAGATATCAAACTTTAAGACTTCTAAGGGCAAGAAGAATTGCAAGAAAACAAAGAAGCAGAGAAACTAAATGGATAAAGTATCTCCTATCGTCCATCATTATCTGTTTACTTGTCGTGTTTGCATCTAATGCATAATTTCCCTTATGATATTCAAATAACTGGAATGTTCTTATTTATTACGTTATATTTAGTTATGGAGATTATATTTTAAATGAGTAAACCTTTAAAAATTTCAGAAGAAGCAGCAGTTCAAATGCCGATGAAAACGGTAGCCTCTTTGATCGCCCTCGTTGCGATCGGGACCTGGGCTTACTTCGGTATTAATGAGGCACTCAACAAGCACAATACACAATTAGAATTAATGGAACGAGATTTAGAATTAAACAGCGAATTTAGGATCAAATGGCCTCGGGGGCTATTAGGAAGTCTTCCGGCCGATTCGGAACAATTTATGTTAATAGAAGAATTATATAAACAAACAGATAAAATGCAAATTAGAGTGGACTCTATGATGCACAATGAGGTTAATATTGAGGCTTTAACTAAGGCAGTTAATAAACTTCAGTCTGATGTAGAAAAATTAAAAGATAAGCAAAGACAATTTGCTAATGGAAACGGACACTAATGGCTAAACGAGGATTATACGCAAACATACATGCGAAAAGAAGAAGAATAAAAGCAGGTTCAAAAGAAAAAATGAGAAAAGTGGGTAGCAAAGGTGCACCAACAGCTAAACAATTTAGGAAAGCAGCTAAAACTGCTAAGAAAAAATAATGATTGCATTAAGAGGACAGGGAAGAGCTTATTTAAAAAATGGAGGTTCTCCAGCCTGGACACGAAAAGAAGGTAAGTCCAAATCAGGTGGGTTGAACGCCAAAGGTAGAGCGAGTTATACTAAAGGAACTTTAAAAGCACCTACAAAGTCTAAAACAAGTAAGCGACGTAAATCATTTTGTGCTAGAATGAGTGGTATGAAAAAAAAATTAACATCAGCTAAAACAGCGAGAGATCCTAATAGCAGAATAAATAAATCTCTTAGAAAGTGGGCTTGCTAATGGAAACAATTTTATCGGGGGTAGTCGTGCTTTGTATGTTTTACCAAGAGGGTATTATTGAGCACACTTACATTCAGTCGCAGAGGATGTCAGACTGCTTAGCTGCGAAGAGACGCGTCGAGAGAAGTATCAATCCCGAAAACGTCCGTATGCAGTGCGGTCAGGTTACTGCAATCGTAGAGAAGGACGAATATAGCGAGAAGATGAGAATAGTTAAAATTCTTAAAGATAAGTATGACTCGTCGGGTTATACAAAATAAACGCAATCCCATAGCTAGACTTTTAAAACACTTTACTCCTAAGCGATTTCAGGATAAAAAGAAATATAATAGGAAAAGACATGACAGCATTTGGAAACGGAGTATTCGGAAAGGGTTTGGAATTCAAGACTGAGGTCACGAATGGTGAATGCCCTTTATGCACGGAAACAACTGTTTTTGTATCAATCTATGAAAACGTTTACCGTTGTATGAATTGTGGTGGTGATACCCATCAAAAAATTAATGGTGTAATTAAATTTATGCCTATTCTTCCATCAGGAAGTAAGCTTCCTCAAATGAAAGTGGTAGTGGATCCACCATCTAAAGATGGCTCGTAGACCTCTTTTTGGGGTTTCCAATTACAAAGGACCAACACGAACCAAACGCCCAGGAAGACATGCTAAATCCTACTCAAAGCGCATTCCACATCGAAAAAAATCACGAGGCCAAGGATAATGTATAAAATTTTAATACTTGCTTATTTAATTGGGAATGATCCTATTTTAACTCAACAGAATTTTGAAATGGACGGCTGGTTCAAAACAATGGCAGAATGCCAAGCTAATCTATTGAAACAACATCCCGATAAAACCTATGAAGTTATGCGTGAATTTGTTGAAGACAATGACTTTAAATGGGACTGGTTAGTTGCGGGTTGTACCAATGAAGAAACAGGTGAGAAATTTATGGTTTTTCCTGATTATCCTAAAGGAAAACCTGACGAATTAGAGGGTTTAAAATTCGATTTAAAAGATATATTAATTTAATATCAGCCCTTGACATATATCCTACATTAACCTACATATAAGATATGAAAAGGAGGAGCCTCAAACCTAAATGCTTCGCGCTAAAGAGTCCCTGAGGTCAGCTATGAAGGTCCGCTTTTAAACGGATCTGAGCGTTCTAGCCTTTGCTCCCGTAGGTAGTACGTGCACGGAAACTACGGGGGTTATATGAAACACTATGAAAGAATATGTAATTATATTTCTATTAAGCTTCACTGGAGTAGAAGAGCTTAAACTAAAAACTAATGGTTTAAATTGTAGTGAAATTGCTACAGCCTGGCGTGAAGTGAATACCCGATATTATGATGGTAAGAATCAAGGGAACTTTACCCCGGATGGTAAGCTGATGATTGGACATCTTTGTCAATAACCTATTCTCAACAAGAAATTGGAGAATAGGTATTAAAGAGAGGGAAATTCGAGGTATCACATTTTTGCCACAATGTCAATTAAGAGTCTAAGCCCTCATCCTCTTTAAGTTTTTCTTGACACAAAAATTTTACGTAAATTTTATTAGTATTAATATATTCCTCACCCATGACATTGTATAGCGTCAAGGTGTCATTGGTCCCAGCATACATACACTCTGCCCAGGTATTAAACTCTATATTTTTCGTATAGGGTTGTTGACAATTGCCATATAAAGCCGAGCAAATAATAATGCTTAAAGTGATGATTTTCATCTTGACAGGTTTTAAGGAATATCCTATATTATAATTTAAAACAAATGGAAAGGAACACATGACTGATATAACCAAATACAGAAATGTATCGCTTACACACGATACATATAATACTTTGATGAAGCTATCAAAACAATTATTGCCTGATGCCAAATTATCCATCAGCAAAACAGTTGAAGCAATAGCACAAGAGAAAGCAAGAAAATTAAATGGCAAATCTATTTCAACAAAAACACGCGACTGAAAAAGAAGACACTACTAGTCCTGAACATTGTTTATGGACGAGCGTTTTGAGCAAAGCAGCTCACGATGCTATCTATAGTTCAGACTGGAGAGAAGCACGAGCTGCCATGGAATGGTTTAAAGCTCCTAAACGAGCTGACTTTAAAAAAGTTTGTGAACTAGCTGGGAGAGATCCTGATTATGTTCATACCCATATCATTAAAAAAATTAAAGATCGTGAAGCCCACATGGAGTGGATAAAAACCGGTCAACGTTATTATGTTAAAAATAATAATGCGTTGTGTCGGGATGGAATTATTTTTCATTCTCATTATCGAGGCTCTCGATTAAATTATAAACCGCATAGTCCGAAAGGTCCTTATAAAAAACGAGGACGTCCTAAGAAAAAACATTTAACAGGAAATTCATACTATGCCGCTAAACGTAAAAAAGACCCTTATTACGTTAAGATGGGAAAATTAGGGGGTCGACCAAGGATGTATAATCATGTATAAAGCGATCTGTACTAATTGTAATGGCAACGGCTACATTAACATTGTAGATAAACGAGGAGAAACAGAAGTGAAACAGTGTTGGACCTGTGAATCACAAGGAGAATTAACTTATGATGACAAAGACATTACAAAAATTAGTGATGGGCTTAGTGTTACTGACAGTCTTAAACGGCTGCAGTGAGTTTGCTATATTAGCCTCAGGTAGTTCCATTGCTGTATCTCAAAATGCATACGTTAAAGCCTATAATGGTTTTGATGTGTTGACCATCATGCATACGGAGAAGGATATAAAGACTCATATCTATAGTAAGACGAAAGAATTTTTAAATGATCAAAGGCGACAGTAGCGAGTATGAACTCTTAATCGAAGCGGTCCAAAGTAGTTGCGCAGTAACGCAGGATCCCGTTTTACTTTGTGAGATTGGTGTGCGTGAAGGCCTCGGCTCTAAGCTGATGCTGGATGCGGCTCTTAAACATTATCCTAAGGCTCACCTGGTGGGCATTGATCCTTATGGAAATTTAGACTACGCCCATTACGATGATAAGAAGTCTTATCGCTCAGACTATACGAATAAGATGAAGACGCAGCTGAAGAAAGACATGGCTGAATATGAATCCTATCACCTTTTGGAAATGACCGATGCCGAGTATATGTATCGCTTTCGAGATGGTTATCCGATCTATGATGACGAGGAAAAAATTTTAAAAAATTATACTTGCGTTCACTTTGATGGTCCTCATCAAACGGTGGATGTTTTACGCGAAGTCTTATTCTTTTGCCAACGCTCTCATGTCCATACCACATTTTGTTTTGATGACTATAAGAAGTACGACATGCCGAGTATTGCGAATGTCTGTAGTCGTTATGGCTTTCAAGAACTCAAGCGCGGTGAACAAAAGATTATATTAAGGAGGAACCCATGACCATGAAAAGTATCGATGAATTATCGGACCGAGGTGATTCTTATACCGAGTATCCAACTTACATTAGACATTGGGAAGAAGCCACGAGTAAGGGATGGAAAATAAAAATCCTGACCGAGAACGGCCTTCACATTTTTAATTGTAAATGGAAAACGTATAAGCGACCACGAGACTTGAGTGCATGTCCACACAACTAGAATTGTTTTATCCTCGTCTGTTAAGAGAGACGTACGAGATTCATTCTACCGGTGGCTCTCATCCGTTTAAACATGTTGCGGACGCACCGGCTATTTATCATCAGGATATCTGGCCTAAGATTCAACGGATCCATTGGCCCGATCGAACCGATCGAGCGAATGCCTGGAGAAAAGCTAAACGGTCTCAACAGATGAATTTAAATATGTCCTTTCAACACGTGTATCCTTATATTAGTTTAATGGGAACGGAGAAAAGAATTAAAGAGGCTCAAGGTCGAAAACCCAGTTTAGAACATGCAACGGTTTATATTCAAATGCATGTCGCCGTGGCCCGTGCTTTTGTGCCCAATATTCATAATAAAGCTCAGGTGTGTCACTTGAATGATGACCCGGCGGATTATAGAGTGGAAAATTTACAATGGGGAACGAATAAAGAGAATCATACCAATCGAGGAAAAGATAAAAAATTAGGAATGGAAATTGTTTTTAAAATTTTTAGAATAAATGGATGGGCCAAAGGATGAAGAAGAATTCTAAATACACCTACGTCAACGCTACATCGACCACCGACCATGGATCACGGATGTATGATGTTATGGGAAGTCGATTACCCAGTGTGACAACAATCCTTGCACAAACAAAGGATGATGAGTATATAAAACGCTGGAAGGCAAAAGTAGGACATGAAGAAGCAGAACGAATCAAGAATTATAGTAGCAAGCGCGGGACTAGCATGCACAAGTTCCTGGAGAAACACATCCAAGGTGCGGGGTATGAAGATCTTACTAAGATCGGTAAAGAAGCTAAACCGATGGCTCAAAAAATTATAGAAATAGGATTAACACCTGTTGAATATTATTATGGTAGTGAGATAACACTTTACTATCCTGGTTTGTATGCAGGTGCTACAGATTTAATTTGTGAACACAATGGAATGGAAACTGTTGTAGATTTTAAACAAGCCAATAAGCCTAAGAGAGAAGAATGGATTCAAGATTATTATTTACAAATTGCAGCTTACGCGATGGCCCACGACTACATTCATAAGTCGCAGATTAAACAAGGTATAATAATGGTATGTACTCCTGACCTATATTACCAAGAATTCAAGGTTTCTGGGCCTGAGTTAAGACGATATAAGCATGAGTTTTTAAAAAGATTAGACAACTATTATTATTTAAAAAATGATTATAAAGAAGAAGCACATATAGATACTAATGAATTATTGGAACAATTTGAAAAGGAGGCAAAAAAATGAGGGAAAGAATCTACAAAGCACTGGTTAGTAGATACCACAGCGAAATGGAAGATGGTCTATTAAAAATAGATATGCTTTTAGTTAACGCTGGCAGTAATTCTGTAATGGTAGATCATTCAGATATTACAGGTGAGGTTGATAAGTTACTAGCCAAAGTAGCTAAAGCTCGAGAAAAAATAGAACTTCTCAAGAAATATTACAGCACTAATTAAGGCTTAAAGTTGTTTGAATTATGTTTAAAATAAGGCAGACATCTCTATATAGAGATGTGGGAAATAAATTTATTTTTAAAATAAAAAAAATTAAAAACACTCAAAATATGTCCAAATTGACTATTATCGTTGATATATATAGCTAAAGTATGGACACTTTTTGGACAGAATTTATTTAAAAAGTGTCCATAACAGTATAGTCAAATAAGTGAGCAATACCAACAGGTGTATGGGGTCGCGCGGAAATTTTCTGTTTTTGAAAAGTAGAATTATCTGTCAGATCTCTATATAGAGGAGTAATGAAACGTAAGAAGTCTAAATATAAGCATATTACTATTAATAAAAAGAAGTTTTATTTCTACAAGATATCCTGGCTTGACATCACCGGGGATGCAGGGCATGCTACACCTGATGAGTTCGATAAGTTCGAATGCTCGAAGATGGTTACGTTTGCTTATGTTTATAAACGTACGAAGAAATTCCTTTGGACTTTTGCGAGCTATGACGAGAAGGATGAGGCTTATTCAGATAGGAATGTCTTCCCTTCAGGGGTCATAACTGAAATGAAAAAGATTAATGTTTGAACCAAATAAAATTATGTTGTTGGGCTGGACTCTGGTGCTTTTGGCGCTGGCGTTTTCTCTGCTTTTGAATGTGTATTAGATGTGGCCTCAGTCTGAGTGGATGCAACTTTTTTTAGTGTGGTTTGTTCTTTCTCTTTTTTATTGGCTAATGATCGCACTTCCTGTTTTATCTCTTCGATAGGTTTGGCATCTAGTATAGGGCTGTACTCATCTATAATTTGTTTCATTCTATCTTCTAATTCTTTCTCTGTTAAATCTTCTAGTTTACCTGTCTTAATAATTTTCTGTTCTATGTATAGACCTGCGGCCTTACCTCTAGCTACTTCCGCATTAACAGCTGATGAAAAGCTTCCTTTCTTTAGGGCTGCTTCTCTAAGTCTGGCTAATTCTTTGATGTGCCTCTCAAAATCTATGGCGTATTTATTTTGTACTTCTTCTCGTAGTTCTCCAATGTACTGGACCACTAGGGGATATGTTTTTGGATTCCTTAATTCACTAGCTCTTACTCGGGCTGAGTCTTCAGCATAGCCAGCTTCCTTAGCACATTCGTAAGGTGTCATTCTGCCTTCATTGTATACATACAATTCAGCAAAACGTCTTTGTGTATCGGTTAATCTCTTTGGTACTCCCATACTTGACTATTACAGTAAGTTAGAGTACAAGTCAATTATGAATAAAGATATATCAGACGAAGAAACATTTGCTCAGAAGATAGCACAACAGCAAGACGCTGGCTTAACAGCTGATCAAAAGCAGTTGGTGTCAGATGTTGAGAAAGCTATTACTAAGCATAAGGAGGGCACGTGTACGACAGCTGCCATGAAGAAAGATCGAGAGTATGATTATCATAAGTATTGGAAAGATCTATATGAGAAAGAACATAAATTAAGAGTAGAAGCCGAAGGTGAAATGCATTTAGTTAAAGCTGTTGGAATGAATAGTCCTGAAATGAAAGATGCTATTGCTAATATTAAAGAATTAGAATTAGGTTTAGCTAACTCACTTGAAGTTAACGAGTCACATCAAAAATTAAATGGAAAATTACAAGTTCGCTTGACAGAGTTAGAACAAGAGAATATAGAGCTACATGCTGACAATAAAAAGTTAGCAAACCAAGTCGAAGACAAGGTAAATCAACTTAGAAAATCAGGAGTACTTTAATGACAGTTAGTTGTCAGGAGTTAGAAAAAATAATTAGAATGTTTAATGACAAAAGTACTGTTGCTAAAGAAGCTAGAGTTTCTGTTGAGATGCCAGACAAGACTATGTGGGATGTTACACAAATCTTATTAGCTCAAAATAAAATCATAGGTGATAGAGAATCACACCGAATTATAATTAGAGTTGTTAAAGAAGTATGTCCCCCTGGGAAGGTTATAGGCATACTGTAATTACTCTAAATATGAAATGGCTCCTGAGAGAAAATTATACCAAGATCTCAAACGAAATACTCCCAAAATTTTATGGAACAGGGTTGAAAATCTTGCTGGTATTGGCCTCCCTGATCTATTGGGGTATAATCCTTCTGGCCACTTTTTCACTGTTGAATTAAAAGTCACGAAGAGTAATTCTATTCGTTTTTCACCACACCAAATTGCATTCCATAAGACACATCCTAATAATACATTTATCTTAGCCCGGACTCTTGGTCAGGGCTCCCTGAAACTTATTCCAGGGTCCATGCTTGATGATCTATTGAGGGATGGCTTTGCTTGCTCGTCCGTTGCTTGTGTATCTTGGCCCACTGTGCTTGAGCGTCTGCTCGCTTGTTGATTGCTTGTTGCTTGCTAGTTGCTCGCTTGTTCCTCGTTCGATGAACGAAGGATACGTCTTCCTCCATTCCTCATGGAATGGGTAAATAGTCTTAAGAGGCCTGCGGCCTCCGTGTTTAGTGTTTTTTGTATTGGATTTCATAAATATCTTTATTCCAGCATGCTCTACAGCTGCCGCATTTCATCTCTTGTTCGGGCGCCGGGCATACGTGACCTGCGCGCGGCTTCGTCACGACCGTGGACCAGTGAGACCAGGCATTGCCCGGGACTGTGTCATTCTTAGCATTCGATAGTCTAATAATTAAATTGGGCGGAATTGTGGAGCCCTTCAGTGGCAGGTATTTGCGCTCCTGTGTTGGCAGCCAGTGCATGGTCCCTGGTGTCTGGTTACATACTTCCATTATATTCTTAAGGTGCCAGGCGCTCTGGATATCTCCTGAGTCGTGCCAGCGGAAGTGCTTAATACCTGTGATCAGTGTCACCATTGCCCGGACCCATTGCGGGTGCTCGAGGCTCTTCAGTCGTCGCTCTAATGCGTCCTTCACATTGGGAAATCTATACCGGCCCTTCAGTGCGTAACAGCCTGAGCACGGCGTGCCTTCAACCTTGGCCAGGAGCTGGCCAGTCTGGCACATGGACGCCGGCAGGTTATAGCTGCCTTCAGGCATCTTGCCTGGTGCGCTCAGTCCGCCGGTGATCTTGCTTGCTTGTTTTTTGTACATACTATCCTTTCTATTGCTTGCTTGTATCTTGTAATTGTGGCGCTTGTTTGTTAATTGCCCGGGCGCCTTGCGGCGCCCTGAGCGAATGGAATTAATTCCATAATGCGGATCTAACCAGTCCGCCATTAGAAGCCCGGTTAAGGCATTCCAAATATTCCGTGTCATCCATACCCAGGTTGTCCATGCAAAAATGCATTTTGTCCTGCTGCGTGCCGCCACGACGGGACGCTATCATCTCCACAGCCTGGTCCAGGATCTCTTGACGTCGAGCTCCGCCACGCTGGAAAATGGGTTTTAAAGTGCGAGAAGACATATCCTATTATATCCCAGATCTCAGGACCTGTCAACCTTCCTGCTCGCTTGTTTGTCGATGCTTGCTTGTTTATTTTTTACTTTAAATATTTTTCCGCCGGTGCTTGATCCTCCGTAGTACGTAGGCGGTCCTATAGAGTCTAGAAATTTTTTGCACTTTTTAACATAGCTCGGCGGTAGATCCTCATCCGCCGAGATAAAATATCTTAGTAAGTTTAGGCCCATCAGTCTAAGAGCACCATATATTCTCTAGCAAAATGCTGTCTGAAAAAATTCAGACCATCTCTTACTTTTTGCCAATCATCCTGGTGTTTACTTATGCCAGGGGGTTGATTTGTTTTACGGTCCAACTCTTCAGCCTTATGATTCAGCTGTATGCAGGTATCATATATAACCGCCGCGAACTCCGGCAATTCTATTGATTGACCGCTGAACGGGTTCTGTCTTGTTACCATCTCTGTGCTTGTCTCACCATCTTTTAAATCATATGGCAATTTAAGCTTTTTGTTTTTGTACTCTATTACTTTCATTGTTTCCTCCATTGTTGTGGTGATTTGACAAATTTATCGTGCGGAAAATCACCAAACGAGCACATCAAAATCATCCTATCATCTCCGGGATCACCTGTCAACCCTGTGTGTGCTTGTGCGTCCATGCTTGCTTATATTTTTTCTTTTTTT
>Ga0114934_10001550_pt1 | contig 14924 bp, 8 predicted proteins | sample 4SBtaG_2_FD_99695 | JGI IMG/M metagenome (GOLD analysis project Ga0114934, IMG submission 99695) | Deep subsurface microbial communities from Kolumbo volcano to uncover new lineages of life (NeLLi) - 4SBTROV10_white metaG | ecosystem: Environmental > Aquatic > Marine > Volcanic ... | reverse complement strand
TCGTACTTGCGATAGATTCGACGCCGCACATCCCCGAGCCTGCCGCCCCTGGCCAATCGTCGGTTGAGTGCCAGCCGCAGACACTCCTCGGGTTGAGCCTGCCGTGTCTTCATCCCCGCCAGACTCAACAGCCGCGACACTTCGGTCAGCACCAGCGCATCCTCATGCCTGGCCGCGAGTCGCAACCCGGCGGCCATCTTCGTACAGCCCAGTCGAGCGGCATTGGCCCTGGCCATGTTCCGCACCGCGTAGAACGTGACCAGGCCTCTTTCCTCGTAGAACGCCACCTCCACGTGCCCACAACCCATGTGTGTGGTCGCGCAAATCCAGCGGTAGGCGATCCGGCCAATGCTCGGCCGAACCTGCCGCAAGGAGATCATTCCGAACCTCGCCTCCTCCGAAGTCCCCGCCGGCCGATCTCGCCCGTGAACTCGCAGGAGTAACCGCCCAAGCCGCTGCGATGGAACCCGGAGCCCATCGAGGCTCAGTACATGAGCGCTCAAAGAACACTTCCTGCTCCGCGCCCGGTTGAGCAAAGCCCGAAGCCCGGTGTACATCCCAAAGCAATAGAACCCACGGAGTGCGGAGCGTGCGGCAGCTCGTATCCAGGTCATCGCTGTTCCGGACCTGGCGCCAGGGGTGGAAGGACTGTGTCGAACCAGGCTTGGCGCTTTGCTCCTGTCGAGCGCATCCGTTCGCGAGCCTCCTTGCCTGTCATCTGGGTCCCCCTGGAGTGTGGGTGGTCATGAGGGTTGTACAGAGGTCCAGAATACCCGCCGCTTCGGCACCCCGCACATGCTGGAGATCCACCCCAACTGTGGCGTGCACTACCCCCCGACCGATCCCGGCACCGCTGACATCTGCCTGGCCCACGACCCGGCGGGCCACGAGGGCTTTACCCGGCGACTGGTCGCCGCCGCCCTGGCCCGACATGCCTGCACCCCCCGCCACTCCCCCGCCCCCTGTGCTACCCTCCCGCCCGAGCGCCCGTAGCTCATCTGGATAGAGCATCGGTTTCCTAAACCGGAGGTAGCAGGTTCAAGTCCTGCCGGGCGCACCAGTGCAAACTCGCCCGAATTCGAAAGCTGGGGGAAGTAGGATTACTACCGATGTGGGCCGAGGCCTGGTCATAAGGAGACGGTGATTGGAACTCGCAGCCCTTCCGGTGCAGAATCAAGGAATACACGCGCTGGCATTGATGTCCACATCGAGATAGCAAGATGGCAAGAAAACCAAGACAAACACCCAAGCAGATTGAGGAGATCTACGATGCAGGCGAGAACCGCCTCACGCAGGAGCGCAATGATTTCCTCCTACCCCAGGTGCAAGGCTTCGTTCGGGAGCAACGCTGGTTGAACCTTCGTCCCGAATACCAGAGGAGATTAGTCTGGGATCCAGGCAAGAAGTCGAGGTTCATGGAGTCACTATTGATGAATATCCCAATACCCCCGATCTTCTTGTTCGAATACGACCTAAACAGGTACGAAGTGATGGACGGCCAGCAGCGACTGAACACCATCCTCGAGTTCTACGAGAACCGACTGCGACTCAAGGGGCTGCAGGTTTGGTCCGCTCTGAACGGACTCACCTATGATGATTGCCCCCCTAGGATCAAACGTGGTTTCGACCGCCGTCGTATCTCCGCAACAGTTCTGCTCGCAGAGAACGCGAAGAGTGTCGAGGACGAGCAGAGAATCCGGCGTCAAGTCTTCGAGCGCCTGAATACCGGGGGGCAGCAGTTAAATGCACAGGAACTCAGGAATGCCCTCTACCCTGGTCCCCTCAATGACTTGCTGAAAGAACTCGCGGCAACGAGGAGTTTCAACGAGGCGTGGGATATTCCACCGTATAAAGAGCACTACTTGGAAAATGGGGAGTCAATCAGCGAGGAATTGGCCAACAATCGCCACTTTCGAAGGATGCTCGATTGCGAGCTGATTCTACGCTTCGCCGCTTTCAAGAGGACATCGAGCATCAAGGGTGCCGTCAAGACAATCCTAGACAACTACATGAGAGATCACCAGGATGCGAATGGGTCCGTCATTGATGAGGTCCGGAACAGCTTCTTGGAGTCGCTCGAATTGGCATGCCGCATCTTTGGGGACGGCGTATTCCGCATCGAGGGCGAGTCAGGAAAGTGCCGGGTGTCTACTCCCCTCTACGACGCGGTGATGGTGGCAACTAACGGGCTCCGTGACCGACATGAGGATCTCATCAATTCAAGGCGGGCTATCCAGGAAGCCCTCCTGTGCGCATTGAATGACGAGGAGAAGTACGAGGTCATTGTCGGAAGGCCAAACACGGCTGGCGCGATCAAGGGGAGGATCGCTCTAGTGCGAGAACTGATGTCTGGTTGCATATGAAGGAGTCCGATGCACCACCTGCTCAAATCCACGCTGGCTGTGTTCAGGGCAAATCTCGGGGAGATTCGGTCGAACTTCGAGTTCCTAGCTCTCGCCGCGCGCATCAGGCCGCGAATGGGAAGGGTGCTTAGGTGGGAGGGACTGAAGGACGAAGAAAAGCGAGTCGCCCAGGATTTCATGAAGCACAGTGACATTGAATTGGGGTCAATTCACCGAGGTCTCATTGTGACAATTGCTGGTGCCTTCGAGGAATTTGTTGGATCGCTCGTCCACGCTAGGATTCGAGTTATCGATGAATCCGAATCGGAGTATTCGCGATTGGATAGGATGATAGCAGATCGGAATATCAGATATACAGGAATGGCCCTCGCTACAATTGCACAGCCCATCGATTACCTGGGATTGGACTTCGTCCAGCTCTGCAAAAACATCGGATCATGCCATACCGGTAGCAGCGCCTTTCGCTTGAATGGCATGGCGTTCAGGCTGAACGTGGGAAACCTGAACTCCAAACGACTCACGGAGGTTTTCGCCAGGGTGGGGTATCAGCCCGATTGGAACTACATCGGAGCAAGTGCGTCCCTCAAGAAACTGATGGACAAGAAGAGAACTCGAGACTGCACCAAAGAAGTCAAGAACTATCTAGACCAGTTCGTTCGGATCAGAAACCAGGCCGCACATTCAGCTAGCGGCGGTCTCACCCTTGAAGCGCGAGATGTGGAGTTCGCTCTCAGTTTCTTTGACGAGTGCGGATCTCTTCTTGCCGAGGGGGTCGATTCGGCTGCTTCCTGATTTAGCCTCGGTGGTTAGCCCAAGAGCGTCCAGTTGTGGTCACCCCAGGACGGCCAGTTGAGGAGGACCAGGAGGGGGTTCATATTGCGTTAAGGTGGCTTGCCTTCGTGCCCCTCACGGAGACACCTATAGCAATGCAAACGTACGATGGGGCCGGGCATGGGGCTTGCATTCCCGGTACAAGCGGGAGGACGTGTGCCCGACCCAAACCCGTTGGAGAGCATTTGTGTGAGATGTCGTGTCCGAGACTTCAGTGATCGTCAACGGTGACGTGGCTGTCGATGCCAAGGTCCACGAGAATCTGATCGACATCGGAGCGCAGACCGTCCGTACTCCGCGCATCGACCGAGACGGAAAGCTCGATCCCGACCACTAGATCCTGTCCTGACCGGAGCTTCGGTAGGAGTTTCGTACCCAAGCGGTTCCACAGCTCTGGCGGTACTTCACCATGCACACGTAGCCTCCGCTTGGCTGCAGTAGGACCCGGGTCATCGCCAGCTCCGGCATCTTGTCCGGGTTGGGTGGGACCTGAGGAACCGGGGCCCGGCCGTGGCGGATCTGTCGGGCCTGGATTGGATTTCGGCTGCGTAACCAGACCCTTCGCCCTGTCCTTCAGAAGAAGGAACACTCCGGACTCAAACGAAACTTCATCCGCACCCACCGAATCCTCAAACCAGAGCCGGCCATAGGTCCCGTCTGCATTCATTCCCGAAGCCAGGCCGAAGTCCCCCTTCTCTACAAACTCGACTATCTTGGATCGGAGTACGGTGTCGGGGTCGACCAGTCGGGTCAGGGAACCATCGAGGAAGCTCTGGCGAAGCCCGGACAAGGGCCAGGCACCGTCCTGCCTGAGCGCCTCTGGCCAGTTTCGCTCCAGGTATCCCGCACCGACAGACTCATTGAGCAATGCGCTCGACTTGAGAGCCGTGACGACACGCCCACACAGACTTTCACTTCCGCTGGCGTGGCCCGCGCCTAGATTGATGGACTGCAGTCCACCGTTCCCGTCCCCATTGTAGAACACGATGTGGATGAAGTCGGCCCAGACCTCATCGCGAGCAGCCTCTTCTGCGTCGGTCACTTTGGCCTTGATCTCGGCGCGATCCGCGGGATCAAAGTCGCCGCCCAGAGTGCCCTGCGCAATCTCGGCGGCCACCCGCTTCCAGGCCAACCAGTGGGTGACCTTGCTGTGCAAGTTGCGACCGGGCTTCTTGACGATCCAAACGAGGGAACCGGGATACAACCGGGCTCCCGCACCCCGTCGTTGCGTCCACCCCGAAATCTCGTCTCTCACGGCACCCTTGTCCCGCCACTCCATGCCCGGATCCGCTACGACTAGAGTTAGTCGTGGAGAGTCAGAGATCGACGGGCTATCAACAGGGAAGAAGACACGCGAGATGTTTGCGCCCCTATCGAACTCCTTCTGCACCAACGCCCGGAGGGCGGGTTGAATCTCGGAATCCTCATCGAGGGAGGCGCGTCGATCGCTAACCACCTTCTTCATCGTGGGCGTGTGGCTGATCTTAAAACCGTCAGACCCAACCTTGCGCAGGAAGTAGGACCGGTCTTCGAGCGCCATCGCGGCCGTGTCCACCGACGTCGTGTCAACTTCGGGTTCGCCCAAGGCAAAGCGCAGCTCAGGGAGGTGGGCAACCTTGTCTACCTGCCCTCCCGAGCACTCGAAAAGCACGGCGGTGCCGACCCGGCGGTGGATGTCTCGCAAGGCGCCCTTCGTGTCAGCGTCGAGGGCACGGGCGTGAGTTCGGACCCCCGCGATGTCGGCATCGATGGCGGCCACCAGGCGGGATTCCCCCAGTTGACCCAGTACAACACTGCGAAACTCGGACACGTCCAGCGGAGCGGAACCTAGAGTGATCAGAGGTTCGGTGCGGGCTTTGGAGAAGCCATCCCTGTGCGCCCACGAAATCCACTGGGCCAGCATGGCGAGAGTCCCCCGGGTTTGTTGAAACTGGCTGAGTGCCTGCCACTTGCGCTGGAAGACCGATAGTGTTGCCGGATGGAAGGGGTAGCACGCCGCGAAGCGTGAGTTTAGTTGCTCCCGAGCCTTGGCCTCGGTGCTGGCACTGTCCACGGCAGTCCATTCCGGAGGCAATTGGGCGCGGCGCTCGAAACACCAGTCCGCGTAGGCCCTGCAGACCTTGTTGCGCAGTTTCTCACTCCCTAGGTCATCGAACAGACGCTTCCTGACGACTTCACCGATTTCGGTCTCGTCATTGGCGATCAGATCCTTGGCGACGCGCCGTACGACCTTCGTGATCTTGTCCTGCCACTCGATGTCGAAATCGCTCATCTCAACCTGGCTTCGGGGCAGACTGATTACGGCTGCTCCGCGGGTCGTGGCGGTCATAGCCACGGTAAGGTTCTGGATGAATGCGTGGAATTTGTCGGCCTGCTTGCGATGTCGGTTGACGAAGTTGAGCACTTCGTCAAAAAGGACAAGCACTGGCGCGTCTGCGGCAGCGAAGACCCGGCCCAGGGACTCGGTGCCTGGCGGCGTGGTCTTGGCGTCCTTACCCAGTTCCGATACACCCTTGTCCCCTGCAAGCTGGTGGGCCAGGTCGATCCAGGGAGTTTCGCGACCTTCACGAGGGTCCCAGGAATTTCCCACGAAACAAGCAACCTTTGCCTGGGGCGCTTCCGATAGGCCCGCCTCTTCGAGCAAGGCAATCACGCCCTTCATCTTGCCGATCTCCTTACCAGCCGTGGCCATGTGATAGAGAGCGGTCAGTGTGTGAGTCTTACCGCCACCGAACTGGGTCACTAGCGTCATCACCGGGGATGTATTGCTGGTCTCACCCGCAAGTCGACGGAGCACCATTCCGGAGTGTGTGCGCAGGGCCCGGGTGAGGCTGGTGCGGGCGAAGAACTGCACCGGGTCGCTGTAGTCCTCGGGCGCTGTGCGGTTGACCACCTGTTCGAGGTGGATGGCAAACTCGTCGGGGTTGAAGGACCGGCCCTCTCGGACTTCCTTGCGGGGGGTTGCGACCTTGTACCAGGGTTCGAGTTTGGGAGCCATGCTTACACTTGCTTGGGATAACGCAATCTATCGAAGAGAGCAAGGGAGGGTTGTTTCAATCGGGCCAGGTTAGCGTAGGCCACTGGGGCAAATCTCGTCTTGTGATCAAAGATGTGGTAGCGAAACCCGTCGGTGACAACCACATCGCGAGCCACCCTGAGGCGTGCGACATAATCTTCGGCCTGCTTGCGCGCGCCTTCGAGGCCAGTGCCGAGCCGTTTGGCCTCGATCACGAAACGGCAGTTCTCGGGGCTGCGCGGCAATGAAGTGAACAGTGCCACATCGATGCGCCGCCACTCCACGCCGATCAACTCCTGTGGCCAGCCCAGCGCTCGCAGGAGGGGCACGATGAAGTGGGCGGTCATCTCGTTTTCGTTCGGGCCATCGCCGAAGCGGTCTTCTTCGGCATAGAGCCCAAAAAGGTCGCGAGCCAGTCCGACCACATCACGCAGGCATTCGGGCACTTCCTCGAGAGGAGGTTGGACTTCGGGCAACGACGGCAAGGCTGCATCCTGCCAGTGCGTTAGCCCAGATGTGAGGAAGGTCCGGGCGTAGTCCACAACGACGTCGTTCTGAACCCGCGAAAACCGGTGGGGATTGGCACCGAAAACACTCCCATCGAACCGATAGGGTTCCGGCAGGCAGTACCAGCGTACACGACGTCCGTGGCGCAGATCCCAGCCCTGGACGTCATCGAAGGCCTCAAGGAACTCGTACTCTCCCGCCACCAGGCCCACGGCAACGAGTTCGCTGATGGCCGTGCGCAGGAGCAGCAGATCGCCAACGCGTAGGATCTCAGCGAAGCGCCGCACGTGGTTGTCACTCTCTGGCCGATCCGCACACCAGGGGCCGTCTTCCCCAGGGCCGATGAGAGCCACGCCGTGCTTTAGGAACAGCCCGGCATACGGGCGGTCCACCGGGCCGCCAGAAACCTGCCAGATCGCTGCCGTGCGAGCCTCTTTCATTTCGGTACCGCCAGCAGCATGGCGTCGAGCAGGCGTTTCTCTTCTGCACCGTGGGGATATAGGGCGGAGAGTGCGTTGGCAAGCCGCAGAAAGTTCGGCCCGCGATCCTGTTCGGCGGCGAGCAGTTTGCGCAGCGCATGGGCTTGGCCGCTCGCCTGCAGCAGCATGGCCGCATGCACGCGGTCGAGCGTGGTGGCGTCAGGCGACTGCAGTTCGGCGTCGTCGCCGACCAGGGCCTTCCGGCCGCGGCGTTTCTTCTTAGGTGCGGATTCTACCTCAGGAAAAAGAACCCCCTGCAAATTGACGTTGGGATCGCTTTCAATCCAGTCGGCGGCAGCAGACGCGCCGTCCTCGCCGAAGAGCGCTCTCGCACGCTCCGATACAGGCAGCAACCGAACGATGCCCTTGCTCTGGGCGATCACGCGGTCCGTCCAGACATCTAGATCGATTCCCATGGGCTGGGCGACGCGGCGCACGACATCGAAGGGCAGGCTGAAGCCCTTGGCGGCTGTCTTGGCGATCGTTTGCGCTTCATCCTCCCTGTCGACGTTGTCCGCGGGTGAGTCCGTGCCCTGCAGGGTCCAAAGGAAAAGGGCCACTAGACGGGCATCTTCTTCTAGTATGCTAGCGTCAGCGTTGCCTAGAACCCGCTCAAGAGCGACGCGACCGACCACCTCCCACACCTTCCCAAGATACTCGGCGAGGCTCACCTCGCGTCCCTCAGCGGTCTCGACGGAGCGGTAGCGACTGAAGACCTCCAGCGCAGGCCCAATGCAGGCGAAGACCAGGTCCGCGCCGCGGATCCCCTCGCCCTGCAGGCGCTCCATCCAGACGGTCACGCACTCCGGTAGCTCGCAAAGAACTTCAGCCCAGTCCCCGATGGCGGCAGCCTCGGATCGGGGGCGGATAACAAGGTGAACACTGGTCGCAAGAGCTGCGGAATCTTTAGCGCGCAGCCGACTCCTTGATTCAGTTGCAATAGGCCAAGACCCGGTTATGGACCACCCGCCGCGTATGAGTCCCGAGAGAAGCGCCTCCCAGCCCTCAGTGGTCTTGTGGGCAAACACGACTGTTCCGATTCCATCTTCTCGCAGAATGCGGCGTCCTTCGGAGAATGCGGAGGCCATGCCATCCTCGAAGAATTGCTTATCCTTCTCCGGATAGCGAACTGCATCCCAGTGCTTCATTTCGCAAAGCTCTGCCTTCTTGGGAGTTAGACGGTTCTTGGAGTCGGATGGATCTGTGAGCAATGGATGGCCAGGGAGCACGCGCTTGAGCCAGACAAAGAAGAAATCCGAAATGTCGGCATATGGAACAGCGAAGTAGTAGGGAGGATCTGTAAACCAAACGTTTGCCGTCTGATCGGGGAGGGGGTGATCCGCGGCCTTACCGTACTGCACCTGGGCGCACCGGGAACTCGGCCATGATTCAACAACTTTGGACACCCACTGGAGGGCCATGCTGTAGCTCCCGGTTGACTGCGTAAGTGGATTGGCCTCGCTATAGTCCATAACCATTGGGAGGTGCTTGTCCGAGTATGCTCCTTGGTGACTCTCCCTCGTGACATCCCACCTGCAGAGGGAACATCCAGCGTTGACGAGACGCGTCAATACTAAGGCGAGGACCTGCTTGCTAGTTTCAACTGACGCAGTTGCTTCACTGAAGGACAGCAATGTCGCAATCTGCCTACTCGTGAAGAGGTCGCCCCATCTAGTCATGCCGTATCGCGGAGGCGCCATGAATCCTCCGCTTGTTGTCGGCATTGGTTCATCAGGAACAGGGCAGAGCCCTGGCATCCCGCTCGCATTCCAGTCCGCGAGGACTCTCTCTACGCGGTTTTGGGCCAGACGCACGGCGTCGTAGTCGGCCTTGCGTGGATTGCGGTAGTGACGTCCCTTCTCTCCTGCTCGGAGAGTCACTACTGCTGTCATGCGGGCTCCACCGATCCGTTCACCCTTGCCATCATATATGGTAGTACCCCCGCCCCTCGCGGCGGCGAGCTGATCGCGTAGCCGATCCGGATGCAAAACAGTGCCACAGCAGATGCAACTTGCCTTGGCTGCCGCAACGGTGCCATCCGATACTTCACTTCGATCGGCGGGTTCGAAAACTTCGAGCTGGACATGAGGGGGTTCACCGTCCTCTCGCACGATTGTTGATCGGAGTGCTCGCCTACGGTTGGCCTTTCTGCAGAGCCACATCGAACGAACCAGGGGAATCTCCGCACCGCAGTTGGGCGACTCACACCGCACCGTCCGCGCCCACAAGTAGACGATCGGCGTTGAACCGTCCGCGTCAGTCGGATATAGATCCGCAAGCTCCTTCGCGGCCGTCGCTTTGATCTCGCCGCCCAACCGGCGTAGCTCCTCGGCCAACTCCGGCCCATGGCGCGGGATGTCCTCCAGCATCACCTTCAGAATCATGAGCGCAACCGGGTTGAGGTCGGTGGCAAAGGCCTCACAGTCGAGCCGGAGGGCTTCGAGCGGAATCGAGCCGCCGCCAGAGAATGGATCAACCACAAGCGGCCGCTCCTCGCCGTGGGCGGCCGTGACCAAGCTGCGTCCGATGCGGAGATAGACCGGCTCGGCCGCATTGTCCCAGCTGGCGAATTCAGCAATGAAGCGTAGAAGAGTGGCGCGCAGGTCTGCGCTGCTTGTGGTCTTGCCCCCAAATTCGGCCAGCAGTTCCCGCGCACGACTCTTGAACCCCTCGGGGCAATGCTCGTCGCAGGGGTCGGGCAGCAGGAGGGCCATCAACACCGCCCGCGACGAGGCCAGCGGGCGCCTGGCCCACCACAGGTGAAGGGTCGAGGGGTGCCCACTCCGGATCGACTTCTCCCGCACCGCGTGCTTGCTCACCACAGCGATTGGAAAGTCTACCTCAGCGAGGCGCTTGCATTCCTGGGGGATCACTCTCGTTCTCCAAATTGAGGTCTATTCTCGCGCACCTGCATCGGCTTGGTCATAGCATCAACCCGGAGGTAATAGTGCTGCACCTTTTTTACCTCGTTCCACTCATGCTGGGCCGGATCGAGGATTGGCTTTTGGAGTACAGGCTCCTCACCACAGTTGGTTACGATGTAGAGCCAGTAGCAGTCACGGCGGTCCTCTGCGACCCGGCGTTCGTTCGGCGTCAGCAAGATCGTGCCGGTGGGTGCTGAAAGCCCCTTGACTTCGATCAGGCGCATTTCACCGGAGCGGGTTTCGAGGCTTGTCACATCGTATCCGACGTTCTTTGCGCTGACATCCTCGACTTGGCAGCCACGCGCGCGTTCGTGCTCCATGACTACAGTCATGGCGAGGGCTTCTGTTTCGAGGTTCTGCCTTAGTCGCGTCACTTCGCTGGAACCGCGTTCGGGGTGCGGCATGACCAGGACGCTGGTGAGACGCTCCACACTCTGTAGAGAGAGGGCACTCTGCCTGCCCAGTTCCTCCCGACGACGCTCGCGACGGGCTAGCAGTTCGGCGTGGCGGTTCTCGGCCTTGGTCAGGCGGCCCTCGGCGCCTTTCCTCCCCTCCTCCACATCACCTGCCGCACGGCCGAGATCTTCATCTGTACGTTGCAGGAGTTCGGTGAGGGACAGCTCTACGTGCTCGGCAATCCGCTCGACCTCGCCAATTCGCTCCTCGCGGGTTCTCTTGAGAAAGGGGGTAAGCACGTTCTCCTCGAGCCAGTCGGAGGGTTCCGTGGCTGTGGCGATGGCGGGCAATTCGGCAGGTCCGTCTGTCGGCGTGAAATTGCCCAAAGCGCTGGCCTCGCGTAATTCCAGGTCGCCGTTGGAGCTGGATTCCACAGCAAAGAGCCTTTCGTGCACGATGATGCCCATCCCATCCACTATCCGCGCCCTGTAAAAGTCGATGCGGGCAGGCTCTTCGTGGGAGAGTGAGTGGAAGCAGGCCCCTTCGCCGAAGGACCCCTGCGCGCGCTCGCGCGTGTGGCGCCGGATCGACTCGAACAGGGGATGGCCGGGCGTGACCCACTCGAGGTTGTGCTCTTCGGCGGTGTCGCGATCCGTGGAACAGCGCGGATACCGGCTGGCGAGCTCGGGAAGCTTCCAGTCACTCTCGCGCTCGTAGCGATGCAAGACACTCGGTGTGCGCGCGGGCTCGAACGCATGGGGCAGACTGGCCACGACCTTGAGCTTGAGAGGCACGAACTCTGCTGCATCTCTAATGAAACGGGCGATGCTCTCAGGGACCAAGCGGCGCTCCTTGGCTCGCGCGCGGCGCTCTATCAGCATCTCGAGGTTGAGCTTCTTGGAGGCCAGGCCCTCGAGCGCGTTTTGGCAGATGTTGCGGAAGCGTCGCTCATCCACATCGCGGAGCAGGCGCTCTTCGAGGTCGGCATCCCCCAACTTGCCGGCATAGTAGTCGCGCAGGACTCTCTCCACGTGAGAGGATGGCAAGACTTCTCCGACGACATTGAAGACAGCGTCGTCATCGAGCGCATTGCGAATCTCCTGAAGCTTGTCGAGCAGGCGTTGCAAGACACGACCTTCAATGGTGTTGGTGGCGACGAAGTTGAAGATCAGGCAGTGCTTAAGCTGGCCATAACGGTGAATGCGCCCCATACGCTGCTCGAGGCGGTTGGGATTCCACGGGATGTCATAGTTGAAGAGAATGTTGCAGCACTGCAGGTTGATCCCCTCACCCGCTGCCTCGGTCGCAACCAGGAGCTGGATCTCGCCGTCGCGGAATTGTTGCTCGGTATAGATCCGGGTGCCTGGTTCATCCCGGGATCCAGGCTTCATGCCCCCGTGGATCACGCCGACCCGGAAGCCCCAGGCCTCAAGGTTCTCGACCAGGTACACGAGGGTGTCCTTGAACTCGGTGAAGAGGAGAAGTCGGCGATCGGGGTGGTCATAGAACCCCTCGCTCTCAAGTAGGGTCTTGAGCTTACCGAGTTTGGCCTCGACCCCACTTTCCTCCACTCCATTGGCCGTGATCGCCAATTCGCGCAGCTCGGCGATCTCTTCCCGAACCATCTCCGCGTTGCCCGCCAGCGTAACGGCCTCGAGCATGCGTTCGAGTCGCTCTCGCTCACCCTCCTCCATTTCGTCGAGTTCTTCCCAGTCCGGAAGGGTCGGGGGCGCGGCCTGCGCCAGTTCCTGGGCCTGCTTGAGCCCTTTCTCCAGGCGATTGGCCCGATTCTCGAGGCTGCACCGCATGGCACGAGTACTGGATGCGAGTCGCCGCTGGTAGAGGGCCATTAGGAATCCAACTGCCCGTGCACGCGGGTTGTCGTCCTCCGCGGCGGCGCGGGCGCTCTGGCGCTTTACAAACCGAGTGATCTCGCGATAGAGCTCGAACTCGTCCCCTTCGATGGCGAAGTCGACCGTGTGGGGAATGCGCATGGTGAAGATCTTGCGCGCTTCCCATGTGCCATCGTCGCCTCGCTCCGGGAAGTAGACCATCGCCTCCTTCGTCCGCCGAAGATAGAAGGGAGCCCGTTGATTGGTCATGGCTTGTTGGATGGACCGCACATCGGCGTACACATCTCGATCCAAGAGCTGAAGGAAGAGAGTAAAATTGTCCGGGTCACCACGGTGGGGCGTGGCCGTCATAAGGAGGAAGTGGTCCGCCGTGTCCCGCAGTAGTTCGCCGAGCTTGTAGCGCAGGCTCTTGTGGGACTCGTCACGCGCGGACATTCGGTGTGCCTCATCCACAACGACCAAGTCCCATTGGACCTGCCGCAGACCAGGGAGGACTTCATCTCGCTTGGCCAGATCGAGCGAGGTGATGACCTTTTTCTGCTTCATCCACTGGTTGACGCCGAATTGGTCGCGCAGGTCGCCCCCCTTCAGGACAAGGAACTCATCGTCGAACTTCTCCTTGAGTTCGCGTTGCCACTGGAACGCGAGGTTGGCTGGAGCAACGACCAGGATGCGCTCCGCCAAACCTCGCAGTTGCAGTTCGCGGATCAAGAGACCTGCCATGATCGTCTTGCCCGCGCCGGCATCGTCGGCGAGCAAGAACCTCACCCTGGGGAGCTTGAGAAGGTGGTCGTAGACAGCCTCTAACTGGTGCGGCAGGGGATCCACGCGAGAGATTGAGAGTCCGAAGTAGGGATCAAACTCCCACGCTATGCCAAGCGCGTGCGCTTGAAGCCCAAGCCGGAGAAGGTGACCGTCACCAGAGTAGGCGAACTCCGACCCATGGATCGTGAGGGTCGCCAGGTCGTCGGCAGTTAACGTGACCTTCCGGAATCGCTCGGTCTTCGTGCCGACGAGTCCTGTGACCCAGGAGCCACCGCTGGTCTTGCGAGTAGTCTCCACTCGCATCGGCTCATTGAAGATCGGGCCCGTGAGGATCTGGCCTTCCTTGATCATGTCGCCGTCTCCTTCCCCTCCAGGGGCCGAAGGCTGGTTCTGGCGCACTCTGGACTCATCTCGTCGCGGCCGAGGACGCGAGGGAAAAATCCGCAAGGTCTTGAGATCAGCATTCCGCCAACGGAGGAGGGCAACTCGAGCGAACTAGAACGCATTTCTGTGTATCCTCTTGCTTGCGTGTTTCCCATCGACTCTTGCCTGATTCCGAGCCTCAAGGCCTTTCTTGCGCAATCGCCAGACACCGGTGGCTTTGAATTCCGGTAACTCTTTGGATGTGGGCAACCGACTCACCGTCCGGTCGGAGATTTTAGGCAGTTCCGCCACTTCTTCGGAGTTCAGGAGGGCCCTGAGTGCGGTGTCCATTCGAAATGACCAGGAGGTGATTGAGAAGTTGCGAGGGAGGCTACGGGAGCCCTTGGTGCTTAGTATCACCCTACTCCCTTATGAGTCTGTTCGGGGAAGTCGTGCGAGACCTAAGTGAGCTGACGACTAGTGGCGACGGGGAGCCGGACACGCATCGTGGAGGCCCTGACCCATGCCTGGGATAATATCGGTCCGGGCGGGAACTCCGAGAAGGGTGCCGGAATAACGTGAATGGCGCGGCCGGGCCTGCGTTTATGACTCCTGCCCAGCTAGCCCTCATGCGCAGGGCGCGCAGATTCCAGTTCTGCTGGGCGTAACATGGCGCCCGGTTCCCATGCACCTCCTTCTCGCCAACACCCTTCCGCTCCTAACCCTCGGCCAAATCGGTGGCGGCGGGGACTTCGGCGGCGGTGGGGGGGGAGGTGGCGGAGGCGGCTCGGGCGACGGGATCGGCTACCTCGTCTACTACCTCATCCGCCTCACGATCGAGGCCCCCCTGATCGGCGTCCCCGTCTCGACCGTTGTCGTGATCGTCATGTTCCGCAGCGCGAAGAAGGCCAAGGAGCTTCAAGAACGCCAACTGATCCGCAAGGCACGCGGCGTCTTGAAGCACCACGAACGCGACGTCACCTGGGACGAGTTCGAGGCTCGGGACCCAGGTTTCGCGCGCGACGCGTTCCTGAAACGAATCCGCGTCGCATTCCACAAAGCCCAGGACGGCTGGTGTGCACAGGACCTCAGCGAACTGGTCCCCTTCGTCTCGGACGGGGCCTTCGAGCGGTTCTCGGTTCAGATCGAGGAACAGCAACAAGAAGGCTGGCAGCAGACCATGGACTCGGTGCACTTGGAGAGGCTGTCGTTTCTCCACGTCCAAAGCGGCTCGCCCTTCGACACGATCACGGTACGCGTACCCTTCCGAGCACAGATCGGCAGGCGCTCACTGAAAACGCAGGAAGCGATCCCCGGCTCGCGGATAAAGAAGGACTACTTCGTCGAGTGCTGGACCTTCGTGCGGCGGCGAGGGGCCAAGACCGTGAACGGGCCGGGGTTGATGGAGGGGCACTGTCCCAATTGTG
>Ga0114934_10001549_pt1 | contig 14927 bp, 16 predicted proteins | sample 4SBtaG_2_FD_99695 | JGI IMG/M metagenome (GOLD analysis project Ga0114934, IMG submission 99695) | Deep subsurface microbial communities from Kolumbo volcano to uncover new lineages of life (NeLLi) - 4SBTROV10_white metaG | ecosystem: Environmental > Aquatic > Marine > Volcanic ... | reverse complement strand
GTGCCTTCCTCATTGGTCCAGTTGGTCACAACGATGGGGTGCTTGGTTTTGATGCCAAGATCATTCAGGGAGCGAATGATCTCAAGGCCCCCAAGCACCCCCAGCACGCCGTCATATTTCCCCCCGGTAGGTTGCGTGTCCAGGTGACTGCCCACATAGACTGGCAACGCTTCCGCGTCGGTACCTTCACGGCGTGCAAACATATTCCCCATTTGATCAAGGCCCATGCTGGCGCCCGCGGCCTCGCACCAGTCCTTGAACAGCTGACGGCCAACGCCGTCTTCATCGGTTAACGTCTGGCGGTTGTTGCCGCCTGCCACCCCGGGGCCAATCTTGGCCATCTCCATGATGCTGTCCCACAGACGGTCGCTGTTGATCTTCATATTGTCGCTGGGCGCTGCCATTTTTCATCCCCTAAAACCGCCTTTTTTGCCAAGGCTGTCACGTGTTGTATGCTCTGCCAACAGGAACATATATTGACCAGACGGTCAAACAAAATATGACGCCCGGCGTGCCTTGTTTTGCGCCGCCAATCGCGGTTCTGTCTGGCCACGAATATCCGCAGTGACTCCGCAAATCTTTTGTGATTTGCAAAACTGAAACACTTGCAAAACCATCGGTTCCGTGCTTTTCTATTTTGACCGATTGGTCGAAAAAATCAGGGCAGAGCCGTGGCACGCGCAGCAGCCTCTAAAACGCAAACCCGTATTCAGCGGGAAAAATCCGAAACCATTCTGGAGGCCGCGCTGCAGGTGTTTTCAGACAATGGCTTTCGCGGCTCCACCATCGATCAGATCGCTACTCAGGCAGGGCTGTCAAAGCCAAATCTGCTGTATTATTTTGACAACAAGGATGCCATCCACGCGCGCCTGATAGAGCGGCTGCTTGAAACCTGGCTGGCGCCGCTTGAAGACCTCGACGAAGACGGTGACCCGTTTGAGGAAATCACCGACTATATCGTGCGCAAACTGGATATGGCACGGGACTATCCGCGCGAAAGCCGCCTGTTTGCCAACGAAATATTGCAGGGCGCGCCAAGGATCATGGACCAGATCGACGGCAACCTTAAAAAACTGGTGGACCAAAAGGTAAGCGTTATTCGGCACTGGGCAAAAGACGGCATGATCAACAAGGTTGATCCCTATCACTTGATTTTCTCAATCTGGGCGACAACGCAGCACTATGCTGATTTTGATGTTCAAGTCAGCGCCATTCTGGGCAACGCCAAGACAACCCGCTTTGAAGACGCCAAACAGTTTCTTTGCGAAATGTTCACGCGGTTGCTTCGTCCTTCAAGAGGATAAGCAACGCCACAACCGTCGCCCCAACACCCAGCAAAACCAGCGGTGCCGGCCAGGCATTGCCCAGCGCCACCTGCCACAGGATAACCCACGCGGGCGTCAGATAGGTATAGGCCATCACCTTGGCTGACGGCAGGCGCAATGTGGCGTATTGCAACAAAACAAACGTGGCGGCACTGGCGAACACGGAAATATAAAACAGCGTAATCCAGACGATCCCCGGCAGAGCCATCCAGTCGGTCTGCACGATCTTACCTGCGCCAAAAATCGAAAGCACGACAAACCCCGCCACCATCATACCAAAAGTGAACACCACCGGGCTTTCGCCCCGGTTCAGCCTTGCCACCATCGGCGTATACAAAGCATGCAGAATGCAGCCGATGAAATATATCGCCTCTCCCCGTCCGATATCAAAGGCACGGATCGCGGCAATGTCAGCCCGAAAAATCACCCACAGCGCAGCAAGGGCGGCAAGGCTCAGCGCCATCGCCATGCGCGGCGTGGTAATCTGGCGCAGCAAAACATAACCAAACCCGGCAGACATCAGGGGTGTCAGCGTAAAAACCGCCGCCGCCGAAACCGCGCCTGCGGTTTTCAGCCCCTCAAACATCAATACAAAATATCCGGCAAACAGCCCGCCAAGGATCAGATACCGCCACAGCGCCACAAAATCCCGCCGCCGAAATCCCGGCCCCGCTGCCACAAAGCAACCGATCACCGCCCCGGCAATCAAAAACCGCGCCGCCATCAAGGCAACCGGCGCAACCTCATCCGCAACAATAACCCCAAGGCTGAATGATCCGGCAACCAAAGCGGAAAACAGCAGCATCGCCAGATGGCCACGGCTTTGTTCGGTTGATATGGCCATATGTCGCCGCTTTCCATCTGGGTTTCTGACTTGGCATAGCCAATATTTCCATCGGGTGAAAGCAGGCGTTGCCGGTTGCTGCCCGCCGCGGTTGACCCTGCGGTCTCACGTGCTAGGCTTGGCCCCTTAAGGCGAATTTCCGGGTGCGGGGATCTCGAGTTACGACGGGGCATGCCTAACGCATCAGGAAATAACGGCCGACAGTAGGTTACCACCACCAAAGCCCGGGGAAAATCAATGAAACTTGTCACCTATCGCAAGAAACCTGACGACGCCGGGCGTCTTGGCGCCATAATCGATGATCTGGTCGTTGATCTGAACGCGTTTGGACAGGCGGTTGGCGTGGCTTTGCCCGCCACGATGCTGGACTTCATCGATCTGGGCCCAACGGCGGTCACCGCAACTTCTGCTTTGTTGCAAAGCGCGGCAAAAGACTGGCCACTGGGCGTTGCAACGCCGCAGGCAAATGTCACCCTGCTGGCCCCTATTCCCCGAACGCGAAAAAACATCTTTGGGATCGGTCTGAATTACCTGGCGCATGTTGCCGAAAGTTCAACCGCCCTTGATACCAACGACCAACTGCCAAAAGAACCGGTGGTGTTTTCCAAACCGCCAACCGCCATAATCGCTGACGGTGATCCGATACAGCACAACGCGGCCTTGACCCAACAGCTGGACTGGGAGGTGGAGTTGGCGGTCATCATCGGCACCAGGGCCACCAGAATTGAAGCGGCAAACGCTTTAAGCCATGTGTTTGGATATGCGGTTATTGTTGATGTTTCCGCCCGCGACAACCGCCGGGCCGGCCAGTGGATATACTCCAAAGGTCAGGACAGCTATGCGCCCTTTGGCCCCTGGATCGTCACAGCCGACGACATTCCCGATCCGCAAAACCTGGACCTGTGGCTGACCAAAAATGGCGTGGAAAAACAGCGCTCAAATACCGCCAAGATGTTGTTCAAAGTAAATGAACTGATTGCTGATCTGTCCAGGGGCATCACGCTTGAACCCGGCGACGTCATTGCAACGGGCACACCAGAGGGCGTGGGTGCCGGGCGCGACCCGCAGGAATGGATGTGGCCCGGAGATGTGATTGAATGCGGCATTTCCGGCATCGGCACGCTGCGCAATCCGGTGATCAGCATCGGATAACGCAAGACGAAGGCCCGCAAACCCCTGCTATTTCACCTTTGCAAAATACTCCCCCCGGAGGGCAGCCAGCCCCCCTCTCCCTGCCGAACCGCTCTTTGGGCCTGTCGGCCACACACCGCTTAAGCGATGAGCGCCCGCAAGGGAGCGCAGAGCGCCTTATTCAGCGGTATTTACCGCCATTGGATTATTGGGATGGGTGGTCCAATTGGCGTAATCCGCTTCAACGGTTTTACCGGTGCGCGTGTCGGTTTCCCCCGGTTCAAGCGCAACCATTGAGATGCAATTTTCCACCGGACAGACCAAAACGCACAGGTTGCACGCCACGCATTCCGCATCATTCACCTCAAAGCCACGCGCGCCGTCGATGGTTTCAAAAATCGCCTGATGCGACGTGTCCTCGCAGGCCGCAAAGCACCGTCCGCATTTGATGCAACTGTCCTGATCAATCCGCGCCTTGGCGATGTAATTCAAATTCAGATCCTGCCAGTCGCGGGCTTTTGGCACCGCACGACCCACCACGCTGGCAACACTTTCGTGCCCGGCCTCGTCCATCCACTGATCCAGCCCCGAGATCATCTCTTTGACGATATTAAACCCGTAGGTCATCGCCGCCGTGCACACCTGCACATTGCCAGCACCCAGTGCCAGAAACTCTGCCGCGTCGCGCCAGTTGGAAACCCCGCCAATACCGGACACCGGCAAATCGGCGGTCTCGCTGCTGCGCTTGATCTCGGCCACCATATTCAGCGCAATGGGTTTCACTGCCGGGCCGCAATATCCCCCGTGCGCGCCATGTCCGTCAATCGTTGGCTCAGGTGCAAACAGATCCAGATCAACCGAAGTGATCGAATTGATCGTGTTGATCAGCGAAACCGCGTCCGCCCCACCCGCCTGCGCCGCCTCCGCAGGCATGCGAATGTCGGTGATATTTGGCGTCAGTTTCACGATCACCGGCATGCGGGTGTATTGCTTGCACCACTTCGTGACCATCTCGATATATTCCGGCACCTGCCCAACCGCAGACCCCATGCCCCGTTCGGCCATGCCGTGTGGGCAACCAAAATTCAGTTCCACCCCGTCTGCCCCGGTTTCCTCGACCATCGGCAGGATCGCCTTCCACGGCGCTTCCTCACACGGCACCATCAGGGAAACCACAACTGCCCGGTCCGGCCAGTCCCGCTTGACCGCCTTGATCTCCTGCAGATTGATTTCCAATGGCCGGTCGGTGATCAGCTCGATATTGTTCAGCCCGATCAAGCGCCGGTCCGCGCTGTAAATCCCGCCGTACCGCGGACCATTTACATTGACAATCGGCGGCCCCGGCTCGCCGAGGGTTTTCCAGACTACACCGCCCCACCCGGCCTCAAACGCCCGGCGCACGTTGTATTCCTTGTCCGTTGGCGGTGCTGAGGCCAGCCAAAACGGGTTGGGGGATTTGATGCCGACAAATTCACTTCGCAGATCAGCCATGATGGTTCTCCTTTCGCGCTTTCATTCGCAGCGCTTAAATTCAACGGTCTCAACCGGTGCGCCCTGTGCCAAATCAGTCATGCGGCCCAGCATTTCCGAGGGGTTGATATAGTCAACCTCAAGGCGGGTGTCTTTTTGGTCCATCCTGACGATCTCGCCCTCGTAAACGAACGTGTTCGCGCAGGACAGGTCCACTTCAAATCCGGTCTCGCTATTAGCAAAGTTCGATATCTGACAGACGAAATTCTCGTTAAAGCCAATGCCATATGCGTCCACGCGCATGACTTCGCCACTGTCGCCCATGCACCAGTTGCCGATTATCCTTTCCGGCATCTCAGCCAACGCCGGAGAGGCCAAAAACGCGCCTGCCGCCAGAGCCACCATCCGCCTCATGTCAACGCCGCGTGCATGTCTTCCGCCGCGTCCCGCCCTTCGGCCACCGCCGTTACCGTCAGATCATCGCCACCGCTGGCGCAGTCCCCACCGGCCCAAACACCGGCCACCGACGTGCGCCCGGACCCGTCCACCTTGATCTTGCGGCCATCCAATTCCAGCACCTCCGGTGCGCCGCTCAGCGTCTGCCCAATCGCCCGCAACACCTGATCCGCCGCCAGCTCAAACCGCTCGCCGGTGCCGGTCAGTTTACCGTTTTTGGTTTCAGTCCTTTCAAATACCACGCCAGCGTCGGTCACCGCTTCCGGTTGGGCGTTATAGATGATCCGAACACCCTTGGACGCAGCCAGATCCTGCTCAAATTCTGACGCGGCCATCGCGGCCTTTGAGCGCCGGTAAACCATCACCACATCATCCGCGCCCAGCAATTTGGATTGAACCGCCGCATCCACCGCCGTCATGCCACCGCCAATCACCACAACATTGCGACCGACGCCAAGTTCAGTCCCGTCAGCCGACTGTCGCAAGCTCTCAATCATATCCACCGCATCGCCAACGCCGCCCCGCTGTGCACCATCGACCGCCAGCCCATTGACGCCGCCCAGCCCCATGCCCAGAAACACCGCATCAAATCCGCTTTGCAAATCAGCCAGCGACATCTCAGAACCAAGACTTTTGCCATATTCAGTGGCAATGCCACCTATCCCCAACAGCCAGTTCAGTTCGTCCTGGGCAAACCCATCCACCGATTTATAAGCTGCGATACCGTGCTCGTTCAGACCACCGCCCTTGGCCCGGCGGTCAAAAACGGTAACGCTGTGACCCTTCATCGCCAACCGGTGGGCACAGGCCAGTCCCGCAGGCCCCGCGCCTACAACCGCAACTTTCCCGCCACTGTCCGCCGCCCGCGCAAACGGATGCGACTTCGCCATCATGCCGTCGGTGGCATAACGTTGCAGCCGCCCGATTTCAACAGGCGCGCCTTCAGCTGTTTCCCGCACACAAACCTCTTCGCACAGGGTTTCCGTCGGGCATACCCGGGCGCACATGCCGCCCAGAATATTCTGGGCAAATATCGTCTTGGCCGCCGCATCCGCCGTGCCGGTGGATATCTGCCGGATAAACAGTGGAATATCGATTGTGGTCGGGCAGGCCTGCATGCACGGTGCGTCGTGACAAAAATAGCAACGGTCCGCCGCCACCAGCGCCTCGTGGGCGTTCAAAGGCGGGTGCAGGTCAGCAAAATTTTCCGCAATCGCGTCAGCAGACAGGCGCCCTGTTACAATACCGGGGGTGGACGGTGAGTTTGGCATTTGCACATCCAGTTTCTGCAAGCGCTGATCAAAGCGCCCGGTTGACCTGACAAAAGTCTAACAGGTATTATTTTTTTATCAATTGGTAAAATTAGTTTGTAATCCTGATTTTGCGAACCAAACATCCATTACACTTGCAATCCAAAGTCACCAGTTGTCATATTTGATCCTTGGCGGGGGATGTCAAAACCCAATGACCCCCGTTCGATAGAAAAGTAAAAGCACCGTAAATGAAAACCAGCTTGCTGATACTTGGCACGGACAATCACCCCGATACCGGCGGGCGCTACAATCGCGCGTTGCACCAGGTTGCCATAGAAACCCTGTCGCCCAGTCAAACAATACTGACAACCGAAGTGGATCAAACGTGGGATATAAAAACCGAAGCTGAAAAATTCCTGGCCGCAGACACTGTGATTTTTCAATTTCCGGTGTTTTGGTATATGCCGCCTGCCGGGCTGAAACACTATATGGACAGCGTCTATCAGCACGGCATCATGTTTGGCGGGGTCAAGCCTGACGGCACAGCCGGGTTGCTGAGCGGGCGCTATATGCTGTCGGCCACCTGGAACGCGCCAGCCGCGCATTTTGACAATCCCGATACGTTTTTTTCCGGATGCTCCGTGGACAACGCCCTGATCGCCATGCGCAAATCACAAGAGTTTTTGGGGTTGTCGCCGTTGCCCCATTTTCACTGCCACGAGGTGCAGTCTTCGCCTGATATCGCCAGAGACAAATCGAAATACCGGGCGCATCTCAAAAAGGTTTTCTCAATTTAAAGACGGATATCAAGCTGCGAACAGCCGCGCTGTCTAGAGCCGCGGCCTTTTCATCAGATTCAGCAGAGCGGCTCTATCCTTTTGATCTTGCGCGCAATTTATTCCGAATACCGACTCCCACCTTTCGGATTGCGCTTTAAATCGCCACTTCGCCAACTCTGGCTTTCAAAAACGCCAAGAATGCCTGAATTTTTGCCGACCGGTGCAAATCCACATGGGTTACCAGCCACAGGGTGCTGCTCCACGCGTCCCGAGACGGCATCATTTGCACCAAATTCGGGTTGGCCTGCCCGGACCACACAGACAAAAAACCAATGCCTGCCCCTGCCTTGATTGCATCCTCCACGCTGCGCATCTGGGGGGCTTCAAACACAACCGCGCTGTCCGGCACATAGGTTTGTACCCAGTTCAAAAACGGCGGCCCACGATCTGCGCTGCGGTTGCTGCCCAGCGCAAACCGGTGATTTGCCGCATCCCCGTCGTTTTTCATCATGCCAAACCGGGCCACATAGTCTTTGTGGGCAAACGGTGCCATCGAAAACCCCATCAGGTGCTGCACCACGTTGTCCGGATCGTCCGGTTTTGCCCCCGCACGCAGGGCCACATGGGCCTCGCCGTATTCCAACCGCAGCGGCTTGTCATCACCAACCAATTTGATCCGCACATCGGGAAACTGCTTTTGAAAGGCCACAAAGATCGGCAAAAACAGCGGCGACAACCCGCTGAGCATGGTGACAATCAACTCGCCACTGACCAGATCAATTTGCCCCCTCACCCGCCCTGCCAGTTGCGAGAACTGCTCTTCAGTGGCGGCAGCCACGATCAACAGGTCATGTCCTGCTTTGGTGGGAGAATAGCCCCGCGGATGCCGGTGAAACAACCTGCTGCCCAGCCGGGCCTCCAACGCATCGATGTGGCGGATAACGGTTGCATGATGCACGCCCAAATGCGCCGCAGCTGCTGACAATGTGCCCAACCGCGCCACGTGGTACGCGGTGCGCACCTCGTCCCAGTTCTGAACAATTTCAGTCTGTGCATTCATGCACATTACCTGTTCAATATTCGCACTTATGTTCATTATCCAGATTATCTAAGTCAGGGCAAGACGTAACATTCACAAGGACCAAAATCATGGCCAACCAAGCACTGAACATCCTGAAACTGAACAGCTCCGGCCGGGAAAGCGGCTCTGTATCGCGCCAACTGACCGCCCGCCTTGCCGACCGGTTCACAAAAGAAAACGCCGACACCAAGGTCACGTCACGCAATCTGGCCACCGGTCTGCCGGTTGTGTCAGAGGACTGGATCAACGCCAACTTCACCGCCAAAGACGACCGCAGCCCGGCGCAGCGCACCCTGCTGTCCCTGTCTGATGAACTTGTCGCAGAACTGCACGGCGCCGATATCCTGTTGATCGGCCTGCCGATCTATAACTTCGGCGTTCCTGCCTCGCTCAAAACATGGATCGATCAGGTTGCCCGCGTTGGCGAAACCTTCCAATACGGCGAAAACGGCCCGGTTGGTCTGCTAAGCGGCAAACGCGCCATCGTGACGGTCGCGTCCGGCGGTGTTCCGGTTGGCTCGCCGATGGACCACGCCACCACCTATCTGACGCAGGTTTTGAACTTCATCGGTATAACTGATGTCACTTACGTGTCCGCCACCGGCCTTGCGCAAAACCCCACGTCAGCCCTTGACGCCGCCAGGGCTGAAATCGATGCACTTCAACTGGCCGCCTGACGGCCGCAGGTAACGAGAACCGATATGGAAAACGTACAAAAATATGGCCTCTGGGCTGCTAAAATCATTGCAGGATTTGCTTTTGTCGCGGCAGGTCTGGCCAAACTGGCAGGCGCGGAAATGATGAACCAGACATTTGATGCTGTCGGCTTTGGCCATTGGTTTCGCTATGTAACCGGCATCATTGAAATTGGTGCTGGAATCGCCCTCTTCGTTCCCGGAATTCAGGCCTTGGGCGCGGCGCTTTTGTCCGCCACAATGGTTGGCGCGATCATTGCGCATTTCACCGTTTTGGGCACCGAAACTATGTTCCCCGCGGTGGTTTTGCTGGTTCTGTCCCTGATCGTTCTTGGCAAACACCGCGATCAACTGCCTGTGGGGTAATCCCCTAAAACCCGCAAAAATCAAAGGCCGCCGCTTTTGGGCGGTCTTTGTGCCTTTACCGATAACCGGAACCACCGCAAAACCCTTCGCTCAATCAATCTTGACTTACCGCTGATCCACGTCTACATCCCCCTCAAATTCAGGGAAGTGCCAAACTTCCGGTCCCGGTTGATACCGGAATCGCCACCAGTCAGCGCGTTGCGCCCACTGGTGCGTTTGTCGTTTGGCGCAGCACTTCCTATTTGTAACGCAGGCCACAGGAGGGCCGCATATGTTCGAGAACCTGTCCGACCGCCTGTCCGGCGTCTTTGATAAACTCACCAAAGCGGGCGCGCTGTCAGACGCGGATGTGTCCACCGCCCTGCGCGAGGTGCGCGTCGCCCTGCTGGAGGCCGACGTTTCCCTGCCCGTGGCGCGGGATTTCGTGGCCGCCATTCAGGAAAAGGCCACAGGTCAGGCGGTTACCAAATCCATCACCCCCGGCCAGCAGGTGGTCAAGATCGTCCACGACGAACTGGTGCATTTTCTGGCTGGCGACGACGTTCATGCCGGTGAACTGAAAATCGACAACCCACCCGCCGCCATTTTGATGGTCGGCCTGCAGGGCGGCGGCAAAACCACCACCACGGCCAAACTGGCCAAGCGCCTGACCGAAAAAAACAACAAGCGCGTGCTGATGGCATCCCTCGACGTCAACCGCCCCGCGGCGATGGAACAGCTGGCAATCCTCGGCACTCAGATCACCGTTGACACATTGCCCATCGTCAAAGGCGAAACCCCGGTCCAGATCGCCAAGCGTGCCAGGCAGCAGGCCACATTGGGCGGCTATGACGTCTATATGCTGGACACGGCAGGACGGCTTCACATCGACGAAGTGCTGATGGACGAGGTGCAGTCCGTGCGCGACGTCACCACCCCGCGCGAAACCCTTTTGGTGGTGGATGGCCTGACAGGCCAGGACGCCGTCAACGTCGCAAAGCAGTTTGACGCCCAGATCGGTGTGTCCGGCGTTGTTCTCACCCGTATGGACGGTGACGGTCGCGGCGGTGCGGCCCTTTCCATGCGTGCCGTTACCGGCAAGCCGATCAAATTTGTTGGCATTGGCGAAAAACTGGACGCGCTGGAAGAGTTTCACCCCGACCGCATCGCCGGACGTATCCTTGGCATGGGCGACATCGTTTCACTGGTGGAAAAGGCGCAGGAAACCATAGAGGCCGAACAGGCAGAGCGCATGATGAAGCGCTTTCAAAAAGGCCAGTTCAACATGAACGACCTGCGCGCGCAGCTCGATCAGATGCTGAAAATGGGCGGCATGGAAGGCGTCATGGGCATGATGCCCGGCATGGGCAAAATGAAAGGCCAGATGGACAAGGCCGGCATGGACGACAGCGTTCTGAAACGCCAGATCGCCCTGATCCAGTCGATGACCAAAAAAGAACGCGCCAACCCAAAGATCATGCAGGCCAGCCGCAAAAAGCGCGTCGCCAAGGGCGCTGGTCTGGAAGTCAGCGAGCTGAACAAACTGCTGAAAATGCAACGCCAGATGGGCGATATGATGAAGAAAATGGGCAAGGGCGGCATGTTAAAACAGGCCATGCGCGGCATGTTCGGCAAAGGCGGCGACCTGCCCAAAGACCTCGCCAACATGGATCCCAAAGCCATGGAAGCCGCCGCCAAACAAATGGGCAACAGCCTGCCCGGTGGCCTGCCCGGTCTGGGTGGTGCATCCCTGCCCCCCGGCCTGTCCGGCTTTGGAAAAAAGAAATGACCCCGCTTTCATCTTTGCAAAAATACTCGCGCCGCAGGCAACTCAAACCGTGCTGCGGCACCGCGTCACCACGCCAAAGCGCTGCCCAGACAAAAGGCGTCGCGCAACCGCGCGCCCGCAAAATAATATGACCACAATCCCCACACTCACCACAGACCGCCTGACACTGCGCCCGCCAACCACAGCAGATTTTCCGGCCTATGCGGAAATCTTGAAGTCAGATCGGTCAATTTACATGGGCGGGCCGTTCTCCGAGGAAAGCGCCTGGCTTGATTTTTGCGCCGGTGTGGCCGGATGGCATCTGCACGGGTATGGCATTTGGACCATCACGCCAAGATCAGGCGAGCAGTATCTGGGCACGATTTATCTGCACCAGGAATTTGGCGATCCCGAACGCGAGCTGGGCTGGATATTGATCAAAGACGCCGAAGGAAAAGGCTATGCACGGGAAGCGGCTTTCGCGGTGCGCCGCTATGCCTATGACATTCTTGGTTGGCAAACTGTTGTCAGTTACATCGATCCCGCCAACGTCCGTTCGATCAATCTGGCCACAAAAATGGGTGCTGCGGTTGATCCAAATGCAGAAATATTTGCCACCGAAGACCCGGTTCTGGTTTATCGCCATCCCGCACCGGAGGCGATCCAATGACAACGATTGTGATCCCAACCGTCACCACACCGCGCCTTTGCCTGCGCGCACCGCGCTTTTCTGATTTTGACGCCTATGCGGAATTTCGTTGCAGCGACAGGGCCAAAATGCTGGGCGGTCCGTTCACCCGGACCCAGGCGTTTGATCAACTGGCCGAGATCATCGGCCACTGGCATCTACGCGGTTATGGCCGCTGGTTGGTTGCCGATAACACTACTGATGAACCTCTTGGCATCGTCGGTTTATATTTCCCGCACGACTGGCCGGAGCCGGAAATCGCCTGGTCGGTTTTTGCAAGGGGCGAGGGACGCGGTATCGCAGCCGAAGCCGCAAAAACATCACGCAACTATGCCTATGAAACCCTTGGCTGGTCCACGGTGATCAGCCTGATTGATCCTGAAAACACCCGCTCAATCAAGCTGGCCCAGCGTTTGGGGGCCACATACGATAAAATCTACAAACATCCGGATATGGGCGACATGCACATTTGGCGCCACCCGGCACCGGAGGACTTAACATGAACGACGCTGTCGCCAAAGCCGCCGATATCCTTCAGGATCACCGTGCCTCGATCGACCGTCTGGACGCGATCCTTGTCTATACGCTTGGCGAGCGTTTTAAGCACACACAGGCTGTGGGCAAACTTAAAGCGGCACACGACCTGCCGCCGTCTGATCCAACCCGCGAAGCAGCGCAGATTGAACGCCTGCGGGATCTGGCCAAACGCGCCGATCTTGATCCAAAATTCGCCGAAAAATTCCTGAACTTCATCATCGCCGAAGTCATCCATCACCACGAACAGCACCTAAAATAACCAAATGTAGGGCGGGGTTCACCCCGCCGCACTCTGCCATCAAAAGGAGAAAACCATCATGGCAATGAAAATCAGACTGGCCCGCGGGGGCTCTAAAAAACGCCCGTTTTACCGCATCGTCGCCGCCGACAGCCGCATGCCGCGCGACGGGCGCTATATCGAGCGTTTGGGCACCTACAACCCGCTGTTGCCAAAAGACAGCACCGAGCGGGTGAAAATGGATGTGGAGCGCATCCAGCACTGGATGGGCCAGGGCGCACAGATCACAGACCGCGTCTCCCGCATGCTGGAAGCCGCCGGTGTGATCGCCAAAAAGACCCGCGCCAACCCAAAGAAAGGCACGCCGCATAAGAAAGCCGTGGAACGCGCGGAAGAAAAAGCCGCCAAAATGGCAGAGGCCGCCGCGGCACCGGCACCCGAAACACCCGCGGATGTGCCCGCCGCGGAAGAGGCACCTGTCGCCGAACCCGCCGCTGAAGAGGCCGCCGCTGACGCGCCAAAAGCCGAAGAAACACCTTCTGACAAGGCCGCACCCGAGGCAGAAACCAAAGCGGATGAACCCTCCGCAGAGGACGAAAAAGCCGCCGGGTAACCGCCCTTGCCTGCAATCAGGACGCAGTCTTGTTCACGGGCCGTAAGAAATGCAAAGGGCGCCCCCGTGGTGCCCTTTTTCGTCGTCTGGTTGCCCTGATCGTCGCGCGGTTTTTGCACCAATTATCAGACCTGTGCCCGGCATTTTCGGCCATTATATATGCGCCGGTCTTTGCAATGACCTGCCATGTCGGGGTAACATATGGCGCAAACCGGACTTTTGGGTCCATAACCGCAAGGAAACAGCGTAGTGGAAGGCGGCGAACGGGTGCAGTATGGGCAGCGATAACCGGATTTGTGTCGGCGTGATCACCGGCGCTTACGGTGTGCGCGGCGAGGCCAGAATAAAAAGTTTTTGCGCTGAACCTTCGGCCATTGCCGATTATTCACCACTTTCTTCTGAGAACGGGAAAACCCAATATCCGCTGACCATTACCCGCCCGGTCAAAGGCGGTTTCGCAGCCCGGCTGGGCGGCGTTTTTACCAAAGAACACGCCGACAGCTTGAAGGGTGAAAAACTATACGCGCAGCGCCGCGACCTGCCGTCGTTACCGGATGATGAATATTATTACGCGGATCTGATCGGGTTGGATGTGCTGGACACCGGCGGCCAAAACATCGGCCGAATTTCGGCTGTTCACGATCACGGTGCCGGGGACATTCTGGAAATTGCCGCAGCGGATGCCCGCGGCAGCTTTCTGGTGCCGTTTACCAGAGACGTTGTGCCAACGATTGACCAAACCGCCCGTCGGGCAATCATAGACCTGCCCGATGGTGTAATGCCGGAAGCATCCGATGCCAAATAATCCCGTGCGTGTGATCGTCCACGCCGGTTTTCATAAAACCGGCACCACCAGCCTGCAGGATTTTTTGAGTTCAAAGCAGGACGCGCTTCAGGATCATTACAGATTTTACGGCAAGCTGGATTTTCGAAAAGCCGGGGCCCATGCGCGCATCTATGGTCAACGACCGTTTCCATGGCGTCTTTGGCGCTTTCGCCGGTCCTTTCGGGGCTTTCTGAACAGCATCGAAGATTTTCACACCATCATCCTGTCCCGCGAAACGTTCAGCGGCGGCATGCCCGGCCACCGCAGATTGAGCCGGCGCATGGTTAAAACCTATCAATCCGCTGCAAGACCGCTGGCGACGGTCATTCTGGCAGAGTTGCGCAAACGCTTTGGCGCAGGCACTGACATCACATTCGTCTACACGGTGCGCGACACCGACGACTGGCGAAAAAGCGTGCACGGGCACCTGCTGCGCTCGATCAGACTGCGCGACGATCTGGAGGCGTTTTCGGCCCGGTTTCCTGACCAGCAGGGCCCCGAATACGAAGCCCGAAAAATGGCCCTTTTTCTGGATCCTGTGCCGGTGATAACCATACGGCTGGAGGACTTTCAGGACGATAAGGAAGGCCCGGCGGCCGCCATTCTGGACATGCTGGACGTGCCTGACAGCAAGCGCCAAATACTGGTAAAGGCGTTTCGGTCAAATCCCGGGCAATCTGCGGATATGCGCCGGAAAATGCTGGACCTGAACCGCAGTCCGCTTGGCAGGAAAAAGTTGAAATCTGCGAAAGATAAATTGCTGAGGGCCGATGCCACGGCGAAGACGAAGTGACAAACAAACCAAAATCCCACGGCCGACTGGCCATCGCGCCCACTGACAGGCCGCGGGCGCTGATGTCTGATACGCCAGAACTGGC
>Ga0114934_10001548_pt1 | contig 14929 bp, 9 predicted proteins | sample 4SBtaG_2_FD_99695 | JGI IMG/M metagenome (GOLD analysis project Ga0114934, IMG submission 99695) | Deep subsurface microbial communities from Kolumbo volcano to uncover new lineages of life (NeLLi) - 4SBTROV10_white metaG | ecosystem: Environmental > Aquatic > Marine > Volcanic ... | reverse complement strand
TAATTTACAAATATTGAACGCAGTCCAGCTTTGATTCTTGGTTTTTCATGTTCAGGGGTATCCTCAAAGAGTACCTTCATGAATTGGGTCGGTTCGTTCTCTATTCCTTTCGGTAAATAGTTGTAATCTCTAAAACCCATATCAGCCAACTCATCAGTTTGGATTATTTCCTGTTTGGTTTTATCAAAGATTCCGTTTTTGAAAACTATCAAATCTTTGTTGGTAGGTGGGATATCTTGTGCATATCCCTTTAACTTGAATAACACGTCATTGTATTGTGTTTGTGTCATGTCAGGGTGTAACTCCAGCATTTCACGCACCAATGAATTGTTGATTAACTCCAGGAATCCATCCTTGTTTTCAAAGATTTCATCCGTATCTACATTGGAATAGACGTTTCTTTCATTGACAATATTTTTTGCAATATTGGCAGTTTTTTTGTCGTCATCTTTTTCAGGTCTACCAGTCTTGACGGATTGATTCTTGTCGTACACTTCTTGAATTTTATCTTCAATGTTACTCCAAGGTCTGTTGGAGTATTGGTCACTGGTGGACCATTTATGGTATACCACCTTAATTTTATCTCTGGCTTCTTGGATTGATAACCCATCAGTATTACAGGCAATTGCAGCTTGGTGGAAATAATCATTTGAAGTTCCTTTGGTTGGCAACTCACCTTCTCTGAATCTGTCTCTGAGATTTTTGTAAGATGAATTGGAATTTTTCTTTCTTGCTTCAACTTTTAGTTTCTTGCATATGGTATCGACAAACTCATGAAAATCCCTTCCATCCCCACTCCAAATTCTGTCAGTTCCTTGGTTGGTGTATGTTAGTTCTCTGTCATCAGTGTCGATGATTACTGATTCTGCACCGACACAATAATGGTCAAATCCTTGTATCTCTACAATTTTTTTTGGTTGAATGGAATAATCAAACAACTCAATTTTGGAAATTCCCCCACCCAATCCAACAACTGGCATATGCCATCCATGTGGGGATTCAATCATCATGTATCCGTCTTTAATCATATGTTGTGCAAATTTTCTATAATGTTCTTTGTTATCCAAGTCAACTATACAGTTGCCACTGCCACCAGTTGGTAAGACTCCGTAATTTTCTTCGTCTTTGATTGTCTGATTTGGCACTGTCTTACTTGCCTTGTATCTGAAATCTGCAACCTTTTGGTTTGGCGGAATTGGAAAGCAGTTGAACTTGTGATCCCTAAACAGTTTGATATAGTGATTTTTCTTTTCGTTGTTTGGAGTCATTCCATCAACCTCGTCTGCGTTTGGTAGTAAGTCAACTCGATGTTTAATTTTCCATCACAAACTTCACAAACTGGAAACTTGCTTCTTGGTCTTACTCTAGTTTCTTGACGGTAACAGAATATACAGTTCATGATAACATCACCGTATTGCCTTTGGTTGGAAGTTTCTCAATATCACAGTCACATGAACAACAAATTGAATTTGTCTTGAAATTATGACAACTACATCCACACTTCATGGCTGCTCTCCATGACATGGACAAAGACAGGTTCCATTCTTTCCCTTACACCCATGATGTCCGTCCTTACACATACTACTCCAGCCAATTTTATCAACGACACTTCTTCCTCTACTGATCGTGGCAATCTCTTTTTGAAGTTCTTCAATCTCTTTGACATACTGGATTATTTTTTGGTGTAGTAACGGAACTGCATCAATACGAGTCTTTAATTTGGATCTTAACAGGTTAATGTTGGTGGCATAGTCATAATTTTGGGTGTACCATAGTTTTGAGTGTAGTGTATGCAACTGTCTGTTTATTTCACTCATTGTGTCATCCTCACTGCCTTGATCAAGCGATTTCGTTTAATTGGCTTCCATCGATGTAACCTGGTAATTGCCTGGTGACATGAATTATGAACATAAAGGAATCTATGTGGTGACTGTTTGATTAGTGGTGCAAGATATTCATAATACTCCAACGGACTGGCAAAGTCTTTGTAGATTTTTTCACCCTTGTAGTATTTCAAGTGGTGAAACGTCATGCCACTTTTTGATTTGGTGTGGCAGACGTAGCACCCAAGTCGATAACGTGGTAGCCTTGCCAAGTCAGATTTTATTCCGACAAGTTTGATTTTTTGTTCTTTATTCATCTTCATCCTCTTTAGAAAAAATAGAGTTGCCCGATTTCTCGAGCAACTGACTCATACGATATTGTTGGTAACACATTATGCAGTACCTCTTATTCTGATTGCAGTGTTGCCTTTGACTTCTTCAGTGAATACACCGACTGTTTTACCTATCCAGGATAGTGATTCTTCACCAAAGGTGTCATGTAGGAAATTGATGTTTTGTTGGTTTAAGGTCCATTTCTTACCTGATTTTTCACCATTGATTACAACAGCTACATTACATCTTGGTTTTACACCAAATTCACTTGGTTCATTTTTGACTTCACTTATGATCTCAAATAACACACCATCAATACCCTTCAATGCTTTACCACTGACGTATTCTGATTCTTGTTTCTCAAACTTCATTCTTTCACCCCCACCTTACGTTTCGTAAAGTGTGATACAGTCGTTTCAGATTTGTTATAATCACAAAAACAACTTGAACAAAATATGATGTCAGTTGTTACTTCTGGATTCTCAAAATGAATGAACGTCAAGAATCCTTTTTGACATTGGTCACAATAGTTCAATCTTCATGTTCCTCACAGTCACATTTGGTGTACTGACAGTCAGAGTGAACCCCTGACATACACGCTTCACATATGGTCATAGGTAACATCTCTTAACTAAATCAAAATCTGTCTTGATTGCAGCATGACAGTATGGCTGCTTGTAGTGTTTTTCACATACCAATAGGACTTTGTTATCGGTATTGACTAGAAAATGGCTAGGCTCATTTTCACAACAGTAGTTCATAATCTCATCTCCTTTAACAGAGTGTTTGCCACAAACGTGGATTTGTTGCCTAGATGAGGATATTTTTGTAAATATTCCTCTAATTTTTTATCCAATGAAACTCGTATTCTAATACCAGTCCATGTATGATCTTTATTCATGTATCATATATCAAACATAACATTACTTAAATTTATGTATCATATATCAATCATGCCCAAGTCAATTAAGTTTGATACATATATCAAACATATACTGAATTAATAATAGTTAAATGTTATGTGCCAATATTGTAACATAATGGTTAAGATACCTTCAAACAAATGGACTACCATAAGACTTGAAAATGAATTAAAAACACAAGCTGAGAAGTTAATACTATCCCCAAAATATAAAAAAATGGGATTTACATCAGTATCAGCATTGTTAAGTTATTTGATCAGACGAGAGATTGATCATTATAAATAGAATGTTCTAAGCAATCACACTTTTCATAATTGGTTTTATGTTCATTACACAACTGAATGGTAATATCATTAATTTCAAAAGAAATTTTTAAAACATTTTCTGATTTTTTATCACAATTATCAACTTGGCAATTCACTTTAACAATTGGGGAATGATCGTATTAAGGATTAGGTAGTATTACTATTTAACTCAAGGATCATATCACGCACTTCTTTTTTCCAAGAGTTGTTCATGCCTTCATGTGGGAATTTTTGTTGCTGCAATAGTAAAGCCATCTCGTCTTTTATCTCAATTGCCTTTTCCAGCTGTGACTTTTCGTTTTGTAGTTGCTGGTTTTTGACTCGCAGTCTTTCAGAACTGTCCACAGTCAAGTTGGGTATTGCTTTTCTAAATTCCTTAAACAGATTTTCATCACTTGCATCAAGGTAAGTTTCATCAAGTGGTATTGTAGGGGTGGTGTGACCAAACATCTTTTCAGCTAGGATAATTTTTACACCGTCAGTTGTTTTTACAATTGTGTTCCATCTCTTTCTGAATCCATGATTCAACTGAACATCACGCCTATTACCTTCATATCCCCAACGCATACCTGAACGCCTAGATATTCTATCAATGATTGCTTGGAAGCTAATTTTATGCAGGTGTTTTGGCGGGGAACTGCCCATAGCATACTGGTCACGAAATAGGGGATTTTCAGGTGAGAAATTTTCGCCATCCTTTTGTCGTTTTTCCAAGTATCTAGTCAGTGCAGCAGAAGCCTCAGGTGTTAAGAATGTACGATATTCCTCATATTCGTCAGGATATATGGTCACAATCTTACATCCTTCTTGGTAGTCTTGAACGTGTTTGATTTTTAATTCTGGAATTGCACCAATTCTTACACCAGTTGAAGCCAAGAAATGAACCAGTGCGATATTACGAACCCCTACGGTATGTTGCAACATTGTCTGCACTTGCTCAGTGGTGTATGCTTTAGCACCTACCTTTTTCTTTTGGGCTGGAAGTAATCGCCTAATCTTTTTCCATTTTATTTCAACATCATTTACATCACAAAACAACTCCAATGAACACAACGTCATCTTGATTACACTACGAGACTTTCCTTGTGTCTTTCTTTCCATGACATAATCCTCAAGGGTATTTTGTAATTCTTTTGTTGGCAAGCTTGCCAATTTTTTATACGTGTCAACCTTAACATACTCTTTGAACTTTAACAAAGAGTGTTGGTAAACTCTCAACGTTGCTGGGCTTTTGATGCTGTTTTGAAACAATAATAATTCTCTTTCCATGTTACATATATGATATTAATAGTATTTAATTTGTGATACATAATATTATAATGCAGGTTATCAATATGGTTAACGTAGATCAAACGCTATTTCCTTTATATACTAAAATTGGTCAAAAAGTCATAAATAGACCGTGTAACAAGTATGTAACGAGTAATATGGGATTATCAGGATACACATCACTTTCACTCGATCAGAAAAGATACACCCGATTGAGAAAAAACTGGGATTCCCACATAAACACCGATCAGACTTTTACTGTTTGGGCTACCAACATTTTGGAACGTGCCATTGAAAGGGAACGAGAATTGAATCAAAAGTATGCAGACTTGCACTGGGTTGGCAGTACACAAGACGGTGGCTGTATTATTCAGGAAAAGGGCGAAGTTATCAGAATTACATATGGCAAGAACACCCTAACTTGTGATCATGACAAAGGAATGTGTAAGCATATTTTGTTTGCAGTGTTGCACCCAGAGTTTTAGAATTTAAATCCCTTGTTGAGTACACCTTGTTTTTGTAGGAAACTTTGAGTTTTCTTTTTTATTCGTTTCTTTTTTATTCCTTCTTTGTATTTTTTATCTTTCTTTAGTTGTTTTGACACTTTCTTATCACCTGTGATAATTTCAGTCCTTTTGAATAGTCCTACGATATGGTCAGTCCTGGTATTGCCAAGAAAGTCCTTTTGTTTTCTTTTTCTAATCTTCTTTTCTTGTGTTTTTTTCTCTTTAGGTGGTGGTAAAACTGCTGCAACTGCTATTGCCCTTGGTCGCATTGGTTCAGGCTGAGTTATTCTTTGGGGGGCTTTTAATCGAAATATTGGATGTGCAGCCTGTTTTACTTTAGGTTTAGGAGAAGATGGTGAACGTAGTGATTGTTTTTGTCTTACCACCTGAGTTACCTTTTGAGGTTGTGATTGTATGATTCTAGATGATTGGACAGATCTGACAGTTTGTTTACTGCTGGACCTTATACCAATACTTTGTCGTTCTTTGACCACTGGAGTCTGGGTGACCTTTATTGTTTGAATTACCCTAGGTATTGTTGCTGATTTTATTGGTAGGGGTTTTTGCTCTTGGTGAGTTTTTACCACAGGTGGAATAATTAGTGAATTGTTTGGTGATTTTGAGCCGACTGGGATTGGAGTGTCTGTACTTGCATCAATGATTGGGTCAGGTGGTTGAGGGGTTGATTTCTTTTTTGTTTTAGGAATTGGTTTTGGTGGTTCAAGGATTTGGGATGTTTCTTTTGGTTTAGGTGTGTCGTCAGGTTTAGGCAAGTTGATTTTCTTTGCAGTAGATTTCATTTTAGGAAATGTTGAAGTCTTTGGAAGTGGTTTTGGCTTTGGTGTTATGTATCCAATAGGGGCATGACTACCCTTTGGTGTTTTTGCTGGTTGGAAATCCAATCCTTCTAGATATTTTTCATTGTTTACAGTTGGGGCTTTTCCAGTTTTTGGCATTTTTACAATCTTATCAGGGTTTGTAGTTCTTACTGTCAATGGTGAATGTGATATTGTATCAGAAAGAATGTCACCGATTTTTCCATCAGCCTTGTAAAATGGTTCTTCTTGAACTTCTTTTGGCTTGTGTGGTTTGTATTGTCGTGTCGGTTTGCCTGGAATGAACCCCTCTGATAGTTTTATTTTGCCATCAATTTTTGAATACCTTTGTGGTTTTGGATCAAGTGTTTTTTGAAACTTGACAAACTCATCAGCATATCTTTCATAATCAATCTTCCTGGTTTGTTTTCTAACATCCTTTAGAAATGATTTTGATTGCAAGTCTATTTTAGGTGCAGTTGATGGCTCAATCCAGTCAGCCCCTTTGGTTGGCGTACCTTCTTTTATGTTTCTTGGATTCCTATCATGTATAAAGTAAGGATCTTCTTGATGAGTTGGCTTTACTGGTTTTTTACCTTTGACAATTTTTACATCACTTTGAGTTGCAGCCCGATACTGACTGGGTTTTGGTGGCTCTTTTGGAGTAACTTTATCCCAGAATTTGACAAATGGATTTGCAAAAGGCTCTTTTACTGTGTCGCCTTGCCAGGTGGTAACATCTCCTTTTTGCCTAGTCTTTGACAAATCTTCTTGGAATGCCTTTGACTGCAAGTTTAATGGTGCTGGTTTTGGGGATTTTAGATGGTATCCTTTATCATAATAATCAGCACCCTTTAGATTCAAGTCAATTCGGTCAGGGTTTGCAATTGTATTAAGATTGTATTTTGCATATGATTGTTTGACAGGTATTGTCTTTACACTAATTGATGAAGATTCAATTACTTTGGTAACTATCCTTGGGGTTGCAGCAACTTTGGCAGCAACTTTTGTTACCACTGGCACTGCTTTTTTTATCACACCTGTGGCTGTTACTGCATCAACTATTGCCATTGGAACTATCACCGTTGACTGCCCAATGTTTTGTGCTGGTGTTTGTTTTTCCCATTGTTTTGCAGCACCTTGATACCATTTGGAAACAACATTACCTTCATCCAACGGATTTACCAATGACGGAGTGACTCCTGTGACTCCAGTTTCAGTAAGTTCAATTCCTTGTATTGCCTTTTCAAATCCCTTATCATAGTATGTTGGAATGGTTGACACTGGTTGTTTTTCAACCACGGGTCTATTCAAAACATGTTTGTCTATTAGATCACCACCCATTGTTACCAAGTTTAACATGTCAGCACCAAAACTTGTCCATGCTGCACCGCCTTGATAGATCCAACTGTCAGGATGTTCTTCTGCTCTTTGATATGCTTCATCGGCAAATTGGTCATATCCCTTGTACATTTTTTCCAACGGCAAAATTTTTGAATCCTGTGTGTAAGGCAAGTTTGCCTGTCGATTGTCAATGAAGGCTTGTGCTTCTTCTTTTGAATCAAAGGTTATTGGTTCTTGAACTGTGATTGCACCATACATTGTAGGAATTGTAGTTGGTATGTTCACTTCATATTGTGTGGTTGCCATTCTTTGTGAGAACTTTTGGGCATGTTCCAAACTGTTGAATGTCCTAACGGTTCCATCTGCGGTTGTAACTTGGTATTGTTGTTTGAAAAATTCAGGGTTAGGAGCTCCCTGAACTGGTGAACCATCAGGACCATACCCGATAAAAGAACCACCCTTGTCTACAACATATTTTTCCATAGTTTCTTTTCTTTGTTGTAGTACAGCATCAGAAACCTGTGGCTGATTAGGAACTAATTTTCTCAAGTCGCCCATTGGCTTACTTGTGTCACTTGCTTGTTTTCTTGCAGCATCATATTTCACACGATCCATTAAAACTGAATCAGGAATTGTTTCAGGTTTGGTTACATCATAACCACGTTCAGTTAGATATTGGTTCAAGTTGATGGTGTTATTTTTGGAAACCATTTGAGGTGTTCGTGGGTTTGTCAATGCTTCATACATTGGAATTTTACCATCTCTTACATCTTGCACATATTGTTTTTGTAAGATGTTTGCCTCATTGACACCTTTGTTAGATGAGGTGTTTGTCCTGACTGGAATTGTCGGTGTAGTTGGAGTTTCAGGAACTTTGAATGTTTGATCACTGACTGTAATGTATTTTGATATTACAGGAGAAGATTTGGATTTAGCGTTTTCTATTCCACTCAATATTGTTTCTGTATAATACCCATGATCCTTTGTTTCTACTTTGGTGTTACTGCTTACACTAACTCCAATAGATTCAAGATTTTTTTCTGCTTCTTGTTGTTTTTGTAAAACAGGATGTAGTGTTGGCGTACTCTCAGTAGGATATTGGGCATCATAGTTTCCACTTGCAACACTTTGCCAATGTTTTGCATCAGCTGCCAAGTACCCAGCAACTTTGGCTTGTGCCTGTTTTGACCTTTGTTCGGCTGCCTTTTGTTCATGTGATTTGTAAGATGATTGTGAAGATCCAGTTCTACTATGATACTGATCTTCTGAAATTCTTCCGTATAACAGATCGTTTTTTGCTAACCATAAATTGAATTGATGTTGTCCTCTTGCAGAAATTTTTCTATACCCCAACGGTCTTCCCATATTATAATCTGCAACTGCTTTTCCAAAATCACTTTGTCCAGTACCACCACTTGCAAAGGTAAACCCATCTTCAGTATAATGTTGGTATCGAAGTTGTGCTTGTGCTTCTTGTTTTGATTCTAAAGCTCTTGCCTGATAAAGTTGTGAAGATTTTGCTTTTTGGTAACTTTGTTTGTATCCAGAACCGATATTACTTCGAGGATTTGGGAAATCAGCACCCAAGTTAGGATCTTTTGCCAAAGTCTCCTGATATGTTTTTTCAACTGCTGCAAATTGTGCTGCACGTTTGTCAGCCTTTTCTTTAGCCAGTCTTTCTTCTTCAGCAATTCTTGCTTGTTCTTTTGCTTTGGCATCTTCAATCTTCTTTTGCTGTGCATCATATTCTGCTTTTTTCTTATCATATTCTGCCTTATCTTTGTTATATTGTGCAAGTTCTTTTTGGTATTGTTGTTCATCCAATACTGCTTGTGCTTGACTCGCCTGTGTTTGATCTTGTGCCAATACCATAACTTGTTAAGAACTCGGTAATATTTATAAAATTAACCAATTATTGAATTATGTGTCAGATATATCCATATTGGAATTTGGTGTTTATGGTCTAGTCTGTTACACTGGAATTATTATGTTAATCATCTCAGCATTTAAGGAAACTCCAAATACCATATCACAAAGTGCAGTGAGATGTATTTGGCTGATTCCAAGTATTATTGCAGCATTCATGTTGGCAAGTGCTGGAGCTGATATTTTCCTGTCTTCTGAAACTGTAACACGTCAGGTATTAGATAGCAACAATCAGATAATTACACTAACTGATATCACCACTGATAAGATTACCTTGCTTCAACCAGTGTGGGTTACTCTACATTTCTTATTCTTTATTGTAATGTTGATTTATGTAATGTTTAACATCTTGACTCTATTTGTAAAAAGAGATTAATTAACATCCCAAAAACAAACATCGCAAGTGCATCTACAATCATCATCACATGGATACTTGCATTTACACTTGATCAAATTCCTCTAACGTATCCAAGTATTGCACGAGCTAATAACAAGACGTAAAGTGTGACAAACACAAGTACGAAAATCTCTGGAACACCAAATAGAAACATGATGTAAAAGATGTAAGTTCCTGTCATCAAAGTGACCAATTCCCATGCGACAAAGGCTGCACCTGTCGTGAATGTCTCTACCTTGTCAAAGTATGTGCTGTTCCCCTGGAAGTTTGCAGATACAATGTTTTGGGTTCTTTCATTAATCTCGTCATCTTTGATGAATCCATGTAATGCAGATTTTATCGGAGTGCCTTCCATGTTTGTCATGGTAATACCAAAGGTATCTGCCAAAGTATATTGAACTCCCAACATGGAAAATCCTATTGCATACATGAATATGATAATCATTAATGCCTTATCTATCATAATTTATTCCTCGCTATACCTATTGCCAATACTGCTACCAATGCAATTGCACCCATCACAATGGTTGGGGTTTCAATTACTCCAAAGTATGCCATGGCACCAATGAATGTAACCATAATACCTACACCAACTGCGGGATTCTTTCTGTTAAATCCGACCATTGAAACAATCACAACAAATAACGTCATCAAATCAAAAGCACCAAATCCACCTGAAATCCCATACAATCCTTTTTGGAAATCATTGACTTGTGTCACAATAGGCTGTGTTGAAAAATTGATTTGATCTTTACCATCGTTTGAATCATTTGGATTTATTCCGCCTGGGTTGGTGTTTTCATTATAACAACGAGCAGAAATTATTTCATTAGCAGAATTGTTAAAGTTGAATGTGTGTGAATTATGAGTAGGTGAAATAGTGACAGGGATTAAGTTGGAAAAACTTTGTGTGCTTCTTGCAAATTTATAATCAAACTCACAGGTTAGATCATATGTGTTTGGATATGTAACTGTCAGTGCAGTTGAATTTCCAGTTCTCACCTGATCAAATAATATTGAAGCTACATCAGGATTAACATCAGCACTTAGTTCAATATCACCAATTATGATTTCAGAGGTTGCAGTTGCGTTTGCAATATTACCTGTGCTGTTTGAACCATGTATTGTTACAGGGGCTACAAGCCAATAGTAAGTTACAGTTGGGTCCAAATCAGTTGCAGTAAAGGTTGTTGCAGTGGTGGTATCAATTAGAGTATTTGGAGTTCCAGTAGTTGACTGATAGATTTCATATCCAGTAATGTAACCATAAGGAACTGTTGGAGATTGCCATGAAAGGGAAGCATCAATTAATTCACCTGAAGTTGCAGTTAATGACTCCACTGCGTTTGGCAAGTGGTATGTGGTTTGGGAATATGTATTTGATGATTCGGAATTGCCTTGAACTGTCACTGACTTTAGCTTGTAATTATAGTAAACATTGGTAGATAATCCAGTGTCAGTATGGTTTGTTCCACTGACAATAGTTACAGGTGTGAATCCACTACCTACTCCGTTTTCTCTTAGTATCTGATAACCTGTAATTCCTGTGGTTAATGTTGGCTCATCCCAAGTGATTGTTAATTCAGATGTACTAGAACTTGGAGTTACAAAGACATTGGTAGGTGGGGCTGGTAAGGTAATCGTACTTGATGTAGTTGTTGGACTATTACCGTATGCGTTTATTGCTGAAATTCTATAATTATACTCGGTAACTGGAGTCAATCCTATGTCAGAATATGTTGTCACTACTCCAGTAGTTGTCAATGTAGAAAATCCATTTCCAGTTGGTGACTCTCTTTCAATCAAGTAACCAGTTATGACACTACCATAGTCATTTGGTGCTGTCCATGAAAGTGTAATTGCTTCAAGTGATGCAGTGGTTGTTTGGAAATTTGGTACAACTGCTGGTACACCCTCAGTTACTTGTGTTATCTGATTACTGATTAATGAAAAACCAACATTGTTTCTTGCAAACACCTCATACACATAACTTGTTTGTGTGGTCAATCCAGTGTCAGAATAGCCAGGAGTAGTTACAGTTGCTATTGTTACACCGTCACGTAATACATCATAGTCAATAATATTTGAACCACCGTTTATTGGTGCTGTCCATGTCAATCCTATAACAGTGTCATTTACAGAACTTGTTGCCAAGTCAGTGACAGCATTTGGTACACTTGGTGTGGTTATACTTACAGCACTACCAAGTCCAGCCATACCAACATTATTTACTGCCTGTGATTTGAAATACCAAGTTCCAGCACTTGAAACTGTAACTGTTTGTGGTGTGGTAACACCAGTTGCTATCTGTGTGTAGGTAATATCGTCAGGTGAACTAGACAAATTGTAACCAGTTATGGTACTGCCACCGTTGCTGCTTGGTGCTACAAAACTAACTGTAACATCAAGCGGATTTGGATTAGGATTATCAATGGATAATGTTACACTAGAATCAGCACTAGGTTGTGTTGGTGTACTGATTGTAGTTGAACCACTTAATGAACTTACAGCATGATTTGTAACTGTCTTGATTGTATAAACATAAGTTCCTTGAACACTTACAGTATCATCATATTGCGAAGCAGTTCCAGTTGTTGTAATTAATGACCCATCACGATAAACCTCATACCCTGTCAAAGTTCCAGAACCAAAATTAATTGGACTATCCCAATCAAGTGAAATTGTTAATGGGTTTGGATTAGGGTTACTGATAACACTTGTAAGATTAGTTGGTGCATCAGGTGCAACTGGGGAAGCTAAAGCATTAGAAGAATATGCACTTGTTCCATGTGTCGTTATAGTTGCTGCACGATAGTACCAATCCCCTACACTTGGAGTTGTTGTATCAATAAATGGAGAAACAGTTGGTGTTCCTACACTTGTCCAGTTTGTAGATCCATCAGCACTTCTTTCAACGGTATAACTTGTAAAAGTTCCAGTACCAAAACTTGCACCATTAGTTATTACTACTTGAATATCTGAAGAATTAGGATCATAGTATGAAGCAGTAATACTTGGTAAATCAGGATCAACATGTGCAATATTTACAACACTACTGTAAGCACTTGTACCATGTGTTGTTGTAGTTGCTGCACGATAATACCAATTTCCAGAACTAGGAACTGTATCAATAAATGATGTTGTTGTCGGTGTTCCAACACTTGTCCAGTTTGTAGAACCGTCAGCACTTCTTTCAACGGTATAACTTGTAAAAGTTCCAGTACCCATTGAAGCACCATTAGTTATTGTAACTTCAATATTCAAATTGCTTGAATCATGTGCTAATGCCAAACTAGGTGCATCAGCAGATACCCCTGCAATTCCATTTACAGTAGAAGAATAAGCCCCTTGACCTACGGCACTAATGGCAGAAATTTCATAAGAATATGTTGCCCCCGTTGTTGGCGGACTATCTGAATAAGTTGTTACAGATCCCACAGTTGCAATTACTGAACTATCTCTTTTTATTTCATAATTAGTTATGGTATCATCAGAAGCGGGAACATTCCAATTCAAAATAATTGGGTAACCTGTTTGAGCAGTTAAGCCCGTTACTTGATCAGGAACATCCCATGAAGTAATATTAGAGTTTGAAGAAGCGGGGCTATCTCCTACACTATTAACTGCCTTTACTGAATAAACTAGATTTGCCCCGATTTCATTACCACTTATACTATCTGTATAAGTTAAGACATTACCTATTGTATCTATCAAACTTCCATTAAGATATATTTTATAATTAGTAATTGAAGCCCCCCCGTCACTACTAGGGGCTTGATAGTTTAGAATAATTTCATTTGCTACACTTTGAGAAGTCGTTAAACTTTGTGGAGCTGTTGGGGCGTATGTTGGTAAAGCAACGTAAACTCTAGTTTCTACTAATGATTTCCACCCATCACTTCCAGAAATGGTATATGATATGTATTGAGATTGTTGGTTTACATTATTGGTACTAGAAAAAACATTAGTGTTTCCTGCATTATATCCCGCATTACCACTATGAGAATAAAAATTTACACCATTAGCCGATCCTACAACATTAAGATTTGTACCGCCCCACCAACCATAACCTGAATGATATGTTTTCACTTGAGATATATCATAAACTTGCCCTAAATCAAAAGTCATTGTTTTGGAAAAAGAACCAGCACCACTACCACCACATGTTACACCTTGCCATGCATTGTATGATCCTGTGTTGTAATTGGCGTTATCTGTTGCTTGAGCAAAATTATTATTATTTGAACCTGTACAATTTGTACTGTTTATCGTTCCGCTAGATGGGCTTTGCCATGTAGGATCTAATTCTACTGTTTGACCGATTGGTGTTTGTGTTTGCTCTACATTAGCATAGTCTAGAGAAATTTTATTATTTTCAAATATTCCTACACTCCAAAGCTGATCAAATCCAATTCCAGAATTATAAAACAAATCTTTAGCTTCTAAAACTAAATCCTCATTTTGCTCTAATATTTCTCTAGGAAAAGTTTGCCCTACAAACCCATCTAAATTAATTTCTTGATCATTTAATGTAATGGTATTATCTGATAAATTCAAAGTTTCAGTAAATGCAAATTTGTGATTAGGATAAATGAAATTAGTGAATTTAGCAGTTGTTTTTATTTCTCCTTGTATGACATACTCTACATCAAAAATACCCTCGTTGTTTTGTTGTCTAAAAGTTACTGTGACCTTATCGCCATCTTCTTCTATGATGGTTTCTACTGGAGAATCATTAACATCTAAGAAATTCCAAACATCTGTATTTAATTCAGCAGTTCTAACAAGGTATGAATCTGAATCCACAACTTGAAGTCCATTATAAAATAATGTTGTAGCCCCTGCAATTTTATCAAAAACAATTTTTCCATCACTAAATTCAACTTGAATCATTGAATCATTTTGTGTTAATCTATATGGGATAAATTCGCCTTGTTCTGTTTCAAAATATGGGTAATGGAATTGTATTAATCCTAAATTATCTTCTGTCAAGTAAATGGTAGATGTTTTAGTTTCATCATATATTCCTAAAATTACAGGTTCAGGTATTGGATCAGGAATTATAATATTTGGTGTTTCAAAGGTAGTGCCATTAGGAAAAGTTACCGTTTCAACTTGTGCGAAAGCACTAGGAATTGAAATTACAAGTAATAACGGAATAATATAAAATGCATAGTGCATCAGTCACGACCTCTAGCACTGGCAGTCATTAGGACCTTAATGACAATAATTACAATACCCATTGTTGGCATCAAAGGAACTAAATATTTCACAGTAGTTTCATTTTG
>Ga0114934_10001547_pt1 | contig 14930 bp, 13 predicted proteins | sample 4SBtaG_2_FD_99695 | JGI IMG/M metagenome (GOLD analysis project Ga0114934, IMG submission 99695) | Deep subsurface microbial communities from Kolumbo volcano to uncover new lineages of life (NeLLi) - 4SBTROV10_white metaG | ecosystem: Environmental > Aquatic > Marine > Volcanic ... | reverse complement strand
TCAAGAATAGATACAGCACCTGCTTTTTCAATTGCAGGCATAACAGATTTGTTTCCGGGGCCTCCTATTATCATTATTCTTGGTGCTGATGAATCTCCAGTTTTATTCTTTTTTTCATTAATGAAGTCTTCAAGTGTATTGTTGAATTTATCTCTTGGCATTTCAAATGAGTTATAAACAAGATTTTCCACCTCGCTACCGGTTATCGAAGTATCCTGTTTTTTTCTCAGATCATCCAAGTTTGAAAAAAGGTGTCTTGTTTTTTGATATTTTTCAATGGAATCAAATAGTTTTTCATCAGAGATAGGCGAAGAGAAATTTCCAATATCTTTTGCAAAAAGACGTAAACCGTTCGCAAAAAATTTTATACTGGATTTTGATATAAGTTTTGGCACATCCAGTATATGAAGCAATTCAGGTGAAATCTGTTCCTGTCTGTATTTCCATCCGTCTCCAAGGCGTCTCATGCATTCGCATGAATGTGTTACCACAACTCCGTTTAAGTCATCGTAAACACCTGTTAGAGCTCCGCCCATGCAGGAGCGTACATATGAACACATCGAGTCTCCAAGCAGAGTATCTTCATGTTCGGCTCCGGAGTCTTTTTTTATGCCTATAGGCATAGCACCTGCTGCATCTATAATTTCAATCGGTGTATAAGAACAAAACCATCCTATTTTTTTCAAAACCTAACCTCCAAAACTAACTTTAAGATTCTCATCAGAGACTTTTTCATTGATTTTTTTGTAATATGAATCACAGGCATATAATGTTTTTACAATGGATCCATCCTGGTCATTGTAGAGATGGACTATATCGCAAATCATTTTTTTACCGCATTCGATCTCATTTGTCATTGTGCATTCTGTGAAATTAGATTTTATATTCAGGATTGTTTCAATGCCTCTAAACTTTCCTTTTCCTTCAACTTCATCTTTGGCAAAAAGAGCCATACCTATGGCACCCATGACTTTATGATACATTGGTATAAAAAGCTCAATTTCTTCATTTCTAGCTTCACACAGAAGATTTTCAAGGGCTTTTTTTACTCCTGAATTTGATGCTACGCCGCCTTGAAATGCAATTGGAGTTTTGATATTTTTTTTGTTTATTCCAAGGGTAGAGTAGAAGTTCATGGCAAGAGATCTGTGCAGCCCTGCAATGATATTTTCTTTAGTGTTGCCTTTTGCCTGTTCTGCAATAAGGTCTCTTCCTACAAATACTGTGCACATGCTTGAAAATCCATAAGGTTTTTTTGCTTTTAAACCTGTTTCCCCAAATTTTTCGATTGGGATTCCAAGTCTGTCTGCCTGAGCATCAAGAAAAGCACCTGTTCCTGCTCCGCATTTTTTATTCATACCTGCGTCATCTAATTCTCCATCCTCTATATACATGACTTTTGAATCTTGACCTCCAATATCAAAGATAACTTGAGTATCAGGAAGAAGATGGAGGGTCGCTTCTGCATGGGCATCAAGCTCTGTTTCATAAACATCTGCGTTTAACATTGCAGCAGAAATTTCATGCCCGCTCCCTGTTACACCGGAACCTAAAATTTCAATATTTGATGGGAGTTTGTCTGACAATTGTTTAAAACCTTTTTTGATATTATTTATAATATCACCCTCTGTTAGGGTATAAACGTTTTCAAGGATAATACCATTTTGATCAACCAGTGCAATATTAATAGATATGGATCCAGCATCGAGTCCTATATATCCTGTGAGATTCTGTTTCCATTCTCCTGAAGAAAGATTAAGAATCAGAACCTGATCATCTTTAATAATATATTTATAGGCATATCTGTTTAAACTTTTTACACTATTTTCAATGGTGTCTATAAGACCATCAGTATCATTAGAGTCGGATATTTTTATCCATAGATCTGAATTTGTATGATTGATTTCTATTATTGAGTCATTAATTGCATAATCTGATGTTTCTTCACTTTCACTGACTTTTTTAAATTCTTTTATAGTTTCCATTATTGGAGTAATTGAGCTTAAAGTATCATTTAATCTTTCTTTTGCACGTTTTAAGAATTTAAAAGGGATTCTGTAAAAGATCTCTTTTTTTTTTTGTGGAAGATAGCTAAAAAAAAGAGTTTTTCTTATTGGATGTGCATCTTTCATAAATATAATTCCTTTTTTATTTAATTAATCCATTACAAGAATTATTGATTGATAATTTCAATTCAAAACAAAGTTCAGTATCAATATACAACTGGTCAACCAGTTGTATATTAATAAATATAAAAACTGATCATTAAACTTAATATAAAATAGAATTAAAAACAAATGGAATATTGATTTAATACAAAAAAAATGACTGAAAGTCAGTTTTTTTGTATTTCAATTTATGACTTAATCTATAAACCCATGGAAAATAGCTTCTGTAATATCAATAGCTTCGAACCTGATAGATACGACTTCATCATCGTTTAATCCAATTATACCAAGTGAGATTTTGCAGACATCCATATCTCTTGTATTTTCTTCAGGAAGTAGAAGGGACATAGAGTTTGCAATATGTATTATATGAGCAAGGGGATTTTTTTCAGATTTTTCAGGTTCATGATGCCAGCGTATGGCTTTTGTCTGTGAATCAGGAATATTCCATTTACCAAGAAAATCATGACCTATTTCACTATGATCAAAGCCAAAAAGTCTTTTTTCAGCCTGAAAAATTTTTAATCCTGTTGAAACAAATTTATTGAAATCATCTTTTCTTGTTTCCATTAAATCATTTAAAATAAGTTTTCCTGCATCATGCATGAGTCCTGCTGAGAATGCATCTATTGCAAGAGAAGGAAATTTTTTTTCTGCAATTAATTGTGATGCAAATGCAACAAAAACAGAGTGTGAAAATACTTCGCCTGCACTTATTGAATACCCAAGCAGTTCTTTTCCAAGTAATTTTGCTGTACTCGCAAGAGTAATCATCTGCATCAGAGTGTCTCCACCAAGGATAACACATGCCTCCCGTATTGAGCTGACAGGATTTTTAATGGCATAATATGCGGAGTTAGCAATTTTTAAAACTCTAGTAGCCATTGCCTGATCCTTTTCAAGAACATCCGCCAGATCTTTAAGTCCTTTGGTTTCATCTTTCATAATTTCTTTTGCCTTCATTAGAACTTCTGGAAGGGGAGGGAGAGCTTTTGCATTTTCAAGCATTTTTGTTTTAAGGTTTGTTTTTTTATTATCATTTTTATTGTCAAAGATAATATTATCTTCCAGATTCAGGTGAAATTGGCATTTTGGACATTTGATTTTTATATTGGTATTTTGTGGAATTTTTCTATCTTCAAGATTGTACATTGTTTTGCATTCAGGACATTTAAACTTCAATTTTTTATCGCTCCTATAATAATTAAAGCATACATCTATTCTTATATAGATGAAAATTATCTGATTGCGAAGTTCTTTTTTTATTAAATTAAATAGAACTTTAAAAAGCTTTGAATTCCAATATTGACTAATGGTCATTTTTAGTTATATTTTTTTGTGTAATAAATTCAGGTTGTTATCTATTTAATCTGTTTTTCTATTCTATCTTTTTACTTGACATATGAACTAAAAAAAAGGAAGCTCCACACTTAAATTTAAAAATTTTGAATGTATAACTAACTGAAATTATAATAATAGCAGGAGGAATGATGAAGAGAGTATTGTTTTTGTTTTGTTTATCTTTGTTGGCAGGGATCTTTTTAGTAAACCCAGCAAGTTATGCAAAAAAGTTTAATTTTACATACAGCATTTTTTTCCCTTCATCCCATGATCAGTATAAAACTGCTGCTGCATGGGCAAAAGAGGTTGAAAAACAAACTGGTGGACGAGTTCATATAGTTATGTTTCCAGGTGGAACTCTTACCAAAGCGAAAAATTGTTTTGACGGTGTTGTAAAAGGAATATCAGATATAGGTATGTCCTGCTTTGCTTACACAAGGGGACGTTTTCCTGTTATGGAAGCAGCTGATCTGCCACTTGGTTATCCAAATGGAGTAACTGCATCAGAGACAGTAAATAATTTTTATTTAAAAACAAGGCCTGAAGAACTTTCCAAAGTTAAGGTTCTCTATATCCATGCTCATGGTCCGGGTCTTCTTCATACGGTGAAACCTGTTCATGATTTAAAAGATTTTCAGAGAATGAAAATACGTTCCACAGGACTGAGTGCAAAGGTTGTGCAAACTCTTGGAGGAGTTCCTGTGGCAATGTCGCAGGGTGCAACCTATGAAGCTCTTAAAAAAGGGGTGGTAGAAGGCAGTTTTGGCCCATTTGAAGTCCTTAAAGGCTGGAGGCAGGGTGAAGTTATAAAATATACAACAGATACTTCTTTTATAGGATACACTACCTCCATGTTCGTTGTAATGAATAAGAGAAAATGGAATCGTCTTCCAGAAGATATTAAAAAAATAATGAATGATTTAAGTCTTGCCTGGGTTAAAAAACATGGCGAAGCCTGGGATAAAGGTGATATGAAAGCAAAAAGATATAGCCTCAGACTTGGTAATAAATTTATTAACCTCTCAGATGATGAAAAAAACAAATGGGAGAAAAAGGTTTCTTCTGTGATTGATGACTATATAAAGACAGCTTCTGTAAAGGGAGTGAATGCAAAAGAAAATATTTTATATCTTAAGTCTGAAATTAAAAAAATGCAGAAATAACTTTTAATATCCGCATCTGTTCATTGTAAGGCTTTTTTTATAAAAGCCTTATGGACATAAGAAATAAAACATAATATATGATTATCTTTTATTCCAATGGAGAATCTGAGGGGGAGTATTTTGTCTGCTGGCTCAAAATTTGATTCGAACATAAGAAATATTGTTGAAAAACTTAATTATATCTCATGTCTAGCTCTTTTGATAATGATGCTCATAACATGTTTTGATATTTTTTTACGGATTTTTCGTCATACAATTCCAGGTGCATATGAACTGGTTGGATATTTAGGTGCACTGACTGTCTCTTTTTCTCTTGCTGCCACATCTATAGGCAGAGGTCATATTGCGGTTGAATATCTTGTAAGTAAATTTTCTTTAAAAACTAGGCAAAGAATAGAGAAGATAACTTTTTTCTTCAGTTCCATTTTGTTTTTTTTGATCTCATGGAAGACATTCATTTTTGCTTTTGATCTAAAATCAGTTGGAGAAGTCTCAATGACTTTGCAGCTTCCAGTTTATCCAATCACTTTTGGTGTTGCGTCCGGTTGTGGATGTGCAGCTGTTGTAATGTTGTTTCAGGCTTTAAATATAGTAAAAAATAATTGATTGGGATTTGTTTATGTCATTTACAATGATAGGGTTATTGGGTCTTATTTTACTTTTTGTTTTGATATTTTTCAGGATGCCTGTTGGCTTTGCAATGATAATCACAGGAGTAGCTGGTTTTTCTGCCATAGTAAATCCTGATGCTGCATTTTCAATGATGACAAATAATCTTGTTGATATATTCGGATCATATAGTTTGACTGTAATTCCTCTTTTTATTCTAATGGGTCAGGTTGCTTTTCATGCTGGTATAAGTTCCAGACTTTTTAAAGCTGCATATAAATGGATAGGACACTGGCCAGGGGGTATGGCAATAGCATCAATAGGTGCCTGTGCAGGATTTTCCGCAATCTGCGGATCAACAAATGCCACAGCTGCAACCATGGCTGCTGTGACTATTCCTGAAATGAAAAAATATAATTATTCAGATGCCATTTCAACGGGTGTTGTGGCTGCTGCCGGAAGTCTTGGTATTCTAATTCCTCCAAGTGTTATTTTTATCATATACGGAATACTTACAGAACAATCAATAGGGGAGCTTTTCATGGCAGGTGTTCTGCCTGGAATCATTTTGACTTTGCTCTTTTCTTTTGTTGTTGTTATCTGGAGTATTTTAAGGCCTGATTCTGCACCAAGGGGTGATAAAGCAGATATGTCAGAAAGGATGAGATCCCTTGTCGGAGTTGGAGAAACCATTGTTCTTTTTATCCTGGTAATGGGAGGACTTTTTGCAGGCTTTTTTACTCCCACCGAAGCTGGTGCTGTGGGTGCTTTTGGTACTATTGTACTCGCTCTTATAAAAAGAAGTATCACATTTAATCAACTTATTCTTTCATTAATGGAAACAACCAAGATATCATGCATGATTCTTACCATTGTTGCAGGAGCAACAATATTGGGGCGTTTTCTCGCAATTACCCAGATACCTTTTAATATTGCAGACTGGGTTGGAGGTCTTTCCCTTCCATCATGGGCAATTATATCTATTATAATTTTGATCTATATGATAGGAGGGTGTTTTATAGATGCATTAGCCCTGATAATGCTTACCGTTCCCATTTTTTATCCTGTTGTAACTTCCCTTGGATATAGCCCTGTGTGGTTTGGGGTTGTAATAGTTCTTGTTACTCAGATAGGTGTTATTACGCCCCCTGTTGGAATAAATGTCTATGTAGTGAGGAGTGTGGCAACAGATGTATCTCTTGGAACAATATTCAAGGGAGTGCTTCCACTTTTAGCAGCTATAATTATTGCGACCTTTCTTCTTATTGTCTTTCCAGATATTGCTCTATATCTTCCAAAGATAATGTCTGTGAAATAATTAAGATTGCTGGCTGTCTACATAAGTAAAGCATCAGCCCGAAAATATGACTATCATATCTTATATTTCAGATTGGATATAAAGAATAAAGATTAAAGTTTATTCAGGCTGGTTTTGACATCTGGTTCTCTTGATTTACAACAAGATATGAATTTAAAAATTCTTCCTGCATATCTATCATGTCAACAAATTCTGACTTTTCAAGATCAGCTGCATATACGTTTCCCTCCTCATTGATAGCTGTTATTTCCTGTCTCCAGATAACGCTTGTGCAGTTTTTGGAAATAGGTTCAAAGGAAATTGTATAGTTCATTATTCTATATCTATTAGTTCTTACAAATTTTATGAAAAATGGTTTTTTATATTCTGCAATAATCCAGAGATCTTCTCCTGAGTCAGGGTCATCTGTTTTAAAAACACATCCTGGTTCTGCAAATCCAGATTTTGAATATATAATTTCACTGTCCCAGTCTTTTATCCATTCATAGGCTCGTGTTGGGCATAAAAGTGGGAAAATAAGTTCAGGTGGTGCAAACACTTTTTGTTTATGTGTGAAAATCCGCCTGATTGCTTTAAAAACCATTGTTTAAGTCTCCTTTATCTATCTTTATAAAGAGAAAAGATAATAAAGTAAGTCATTATTTTTTGAAATAGTTAAATTTATATTAAAAAATAAAATCTGATGTTTTTTAAATATAATAGTAAATAAACAGATATGATTTGTTAATCAATAATAAGATTATAGCTTAATATAACTGGAAAAAAGGCTGCCATAAAGTCAAAATCTGTAAGGCAGCCTTTATTTTAATCCTGAATAAAAAGAGCAAGGGATTCCACAATTGCTGGATCTTCATTATCCATTACTTTAATGATATTTTTGTGAAGTCTTTTTTTATGTTCACCGAAAATACCGCGTTTTTTGTGGAATGTTTTTGCAAAAGCAACTGCTTCTGTCATAAGTTCGTCAACATTCTCACAGGCTTTATGAATGCAGTGATCCTTTTCAAGTTCCTCTGCTCCGGCTCTCTTACCGGTGAGTTTAAGCTCGTTAAATTTGTAATATGGAAGTGCTTTTTTTACAAACTCTATCATTCCTGGAAGGAAAGGTATTCCAAGATCAACTTCCGGGAAACAAAAATAACCTCTGTCTTTTCTCATGAATCTAAAATCGCATGCACATGACAGAATTGCACCATTACCAAAAGCATGACCGTTTAAGGCAGCTATTACAGGAACAGGCATAAGAAGAAGTTTTTTAAATACGTCATTCATTTTGAACATGAAATCTTTTATTGTCTGGAAATCTGAATCTCCCAGTCTTCCCATAAGCCAGTCCAGATCAACACCAAGACACCATGCTTTTTCATTAGTAGAAGTAAGAACAACAGAGTAGATCTCTTTGTCTTCAAGTACCTCATCCATTGTTTTTAAAAAAGCTTCAGCAAAATCAAGGTTATGCCTGTTTTCGCCATTGTTCATCTTTACAATGGCAACACTTTCATCTTTTTCCCATTCTACAATTGCCATAAATTTCTCCTTTTCAACTATCTTGTATTATTATCTGAGAAAACAACAGCCCAGTTACCACCAGGTTTTTTGTCATGGTCTGTTACCGTACCTTTGTTTTCATCCTTCTCATCAAATAAAATTCTTTTAAGCTCTTTTTTCCATATCTTATCCATAAGACATTTTTCTCTGTATTTTTTACCTTTTGACACATATCTTTCCATGACAAGCCAACCAGACCTGTAGTCGAATCTTTTCCATTTTTTACCGGCCATGAAAATGAATTTAAGGTTTTCCATTGATATTATGGCTTTTATTCCTTGTTTATAATCAAATTTCTTCCAATGGGCACCTGCGTAAAAAAGGAACTCAGAATTCATGAGACCGCATAATATATCAAGCCCTTTTTCAAAGTTGAATTTTTTCCAGTTGCAGCCTGCATAATATATCAATCTTGCTTCTTTTTTATAAGCAAAATATGAGAGAGCTTTTTCATTGTCAAAATTTTTCCAGGTTCGTCCTGCCTTATATATAAACTCTTTTTCATCTGACTCTATGAAAAAGTTTAGTGCTTTTTTATGATTGAACTGTTTCCAGTAAATTCCGGCCTTATATATCAGTTCGTTTTTTTTATGAATAATAAAAGTATCAAGAACCTTTTCATGATCAAACTCATAATCTGATTTGCCGGATTCAAAAAGGATATTCAGTTGATTTTCCATTTTTTATCTTGCTTCCATATCTATTACAAAAGATTTACCAAAAGGTGGAATAAAATCTGTTTTTCTTGAGGAGCTGATCAGCCACAATGTGTTTTTGTGGGGTTTGAGAGATTTAATATCATGAATATAACCATCTGTAATTACAATGAGGGTTAATTTTCTTTTACCGTTCATATATGAATTGAATAAAGGCTCAAAAAGTGTTGTGCCGCCTGAACCGGTTTCTATTAATTTCCAGTTCCCTTTTTTATATATGAACTTTTTTGAAAGATTCCTGTCCTTTTCAATTCCTGTTTCGGTTTTTTTCGGAATAAAAAGACTGTCATCCATGCATACAAGCTCTATTTTATATTTGGGAATAAGTGCTTCCACAGCTCCGAATGCTTTTTCAAGCTCTCCAGGATTAGATGTGACAGATGCAGAAACATCAATTGCAACAATAACTCTTTCCATATCTTTAAAATTTTTTCCTGCAGAGTAGATCCCCTGTGAAAAATATCTTCTGTTGAATTTTTTGTAGGTGTATTCAATCTCATTGCTGTGTGCTGTGGTATCCACTTCACTTTTAATCTGTTTTATCCATTTGGACATAGGCGGTTTTACCGGTGATGTCATAAAAGAGGCAAGTGATGAAAAAATTCTGTCATTATCTGTTCCAGGATCTTTTGAAGCCATTGTGATTATTTTTTTTGCATGGGAATAAAGTCTGTTTGATGCTGTATCATCCAGCATGAGGTGAGATCCTGTTGGCAGAGTTTTTCCTTCTTTATCTGTGAAAAAATAGCCGATAGAATCACTCTCATGGTTGCTTTTTTCCATTTTATTTTCAAATATGGAAAATCCGTTTTGTTCTGACTTTGTATTTTTTGATGTATCTGGCATAAGTTCTTTGAACATATTATCTATTTCATCAATAAAATCTGACAGCTCTGTTCTGTCTCTATCTTTTAGCCATCTGTATATATCATCCCATCTCGGGTCTTTTATTTTTGTATCTCTGAAAAATTTATCAGGAATAAATGGCAGTTCTTCAGGAAGCTCCATGATTGGTTCTTCATCCCGTGAGCTGGAAAAGAAGTTTTTGATATTTTCCTTTATCCATGAGTTGACAACCATATCCTGGGCAAGATTCTGGAGGTATGGATTCAAAAGATTATTTTTTCTGTGTTCATGTCGGAGAACTATGTGAAGCATTTCATGAATTAAAAGAGCAATTATATTTTTTACAGATATTGAAGATATGAATTCATAGTTATAAAAAAGAACAGGGCGAAATATTGATTCATAAAAAGCAATGGTTGGAATATCTTCAGATTCCACAAAATTTACAGACTGATAAAAATATGACGTGTATCTGCTTTTTTGCCAGAGAATTTTAAGCGCGTGTTCCAATTTTTTATGAAAAGGATTTTTCATATTTTAGTCCTCTTCAAATACCTTTGTGAATTTTTCAGAAACTTCTATTTTTAAAACCTCGTCCTCAATCAGTGAAATTGCTTGAGGAACCTTTGTCAAAGCTCCGCATTCACGCAGGAAAATCTGGAAAAATGAGATCTGGGTATCAGCTCTTGTCTTGCTTATGAAACAGAGGATATTTTTTAAGACTTCAAGGTTTTTTCCAGAAAGATCGCCTTTTTTATTTTCGGAAATAATACTTAGATTTGATATGGCACCAGATATTGCCCATAGAATATCTTCAGCAGGGAGGTTTTTCTGTTCGACAAGGCTAAGCTTTTCCATGTCTCCTGATATAATATCCTCTGTTGATATTTCTCTTGGGGAAATAATCTGACTTACAAAATCATGTGCTGCTATCTCACCCACAAGTGCAGCTATTACTTTTTCGAGGGTATTTTTTTTCCCAAGCATGAGAGAGTATTTAAGCTCTGCTGAGGTTTTTAAATTATAAGCATTTGATATGGCCATGGAAACCTGATGCCATCCCCTTGGGTTTGGATTTATATGAATTTGATCCCACAATCTTTCAGGATACATGGTTATATATTCAATTATTGAGGGATGGACATTGTTTCGACATGCCCATGGAAGCCAGTCTTCTGGTCTTGGTTTCAGGTGAAAAATAGCAAGCCTGCCGTCAAGTGCTGCATCATCAAAATCAGTTATGGATGTGGAATCTTCTTCGCCAAGGTTACCTGCAAGAACTATTGATGTGTTCTCTGGGAGAAGATGATCACCACATCTTCTTTCTGTTATAATTTGAAAGAGAGTTTGAATTACAGTTGGATGAGCTCTATTTGCTTCGTCAAGGAACCATAACACTCCTTTGTATCCTGCAGGGATCTCTTCTGGAGGAATAAATTTAGGTCTGTAATAAATCATTTTTTTATTTTCATGATCAGGAACAGGATATCCTCCAAGGTCTATATTTTCCTTGAATGCGAGCCTTGTATCTATGAAGAAGAAGTTTTTCTTTTCAGCGATTTCTTTTACTATTGATGATTTACCAATGCCAGGATGCCCAACTATTTTTATGGCATAGTTCATTTTTACTTCAGAGCCAAGATAGGAATCTATTATATTTCCAAGCTCTTGAATATCTGTTTCTATGGCTATCTTATGCATTCTTTCTCCTTCATTAAAACTGATCTGGTAAAAATATTTTGTATGCAAACATTTTGTTTGGCAATATAATTTTTAAAACTCGATATTTCAAACTAAAATTTTAATTTTTTACAAAATATACTTCCTGTGATAGCCAAAGGGGTAAATTTTATCTTAAAAATTGTATCCCTTGCATATAAAAGAAGCAGGGTAATTTTAAAAGGCAGGTTTTTTTTATAAGATTTGTTAAAACAGATTGTTTGCCTGGTCTTGTTGGAGTTGACAGCAGTGTTATTGATGAAGATTTTTTTGAAACTGCAAAAGTTTTTAAAAGCAGGCTGAATCCATGTATAGAGCCTGCATGTGAAGTTCTGGTTATAAACGGAGAAAATATTTTAGGTTCAGATTCAGAAATAACAGAAAAAGAACTTGTAGCTTCGTTCCAGCAAAAACAGTTGTCTCAGCATTTGCAATGGCATATTTAAATAATAGAACTGCCAGAGTAAGATTTGCAGTATCTGTTTATATGAGGCCAAGAAAACTTGAGATAAGATCAACTGCCAATTTAATTCTGGTCTGGAAAGATATTTTTTCCTTTATCTTAATTCTTTATATATTTTTTCGATACAGCCTTAAACTGTTTGTAACAACTGATATGCTGCTCATGGCCATGGCAAGTGCTGCAAGAATTGGATGAAGTTCCCTTACAAACATTGGTAAACTTGAAAATGGTGCAAGAATACCTGCTGCAACAGGTATTAAAATAGAATTATATGCAAAAGCAAAAAAAAGATTCTGCCTGATTGTTTTCATGGTATTGGAACTTATCCTTATGGCTTTTGAAACTCCAGTAAGACTTCCCCCTGATAGAATTATATCTCCAGTCTCTATGGCAACATCTGTACCTGTGCCGATTGCAATACCTATATCTGCTACAGCAAGGGCAGGTGCATCATTTATTCCGTCTCCAACCATTGCCACTTTTCTGCCTGAACTTTTAAGTTCTTTGATTATGGATGATTTTTCATCTGGCTTTAGTTCAGCATAGAGTTTATCAATACCTGCTATATCACCAACTGCTTTTGCTGTTTTAATATTGTCTCCTGTAAGCATAACAACTTCAAGGCTCTGTTTATGAAGATTTTTGATGGCTTCAACAGAATCAGGTTTTAATCTATCGGATACAGCAACAATACCTTTTATCTTTTCATCAATACTTATACACATTGCTGTTTTCCCATGACTTTGAAGCAGATTTATTTCGGACTCAGCCATGGTAATATCTGTTCCAAGCTCTTTAAACCATAAAGGTTTTCCAACAAGTAGCTCTTTTCCGTTAACCTTTCCAATTACACCAAAACCTCCAACAGCGCGAAATTCATCAATATCATAGAGCTTTAACTCCCGCGACAACGCTTCTGAAAAAATGGCTTTTCCAAGGGGATGTTCAGAACCTTTTTCAACGGAAGCTGCAAATTTTAAAACATCATCTTCTGAACCAATCTCTTCATCAATAATTTTTATATCTGTTACAACAGGTTTACCTATTGTAAGGGTTCCTGTTTTGTCTAAAACTATTGTGTCAAGCTTGCAGCTTTTTTCAAGCACTTCACCCTTTTTAAACAAAATGTTATGTTCAGCACCTTTGCCTGTACCAGCCATAATTGCAGTTGGAGTTGCAAGACCCAAAGCACAGGGACATGCTATAACAAGAACAGCAACAAGTCGTATCATGGAGGGAACAAATGCCCCTGTTACAAACCACCAGATAATAAAGGTCAAGATGGCAATAGCTATAACAGAAGGAACAAATATAGCTGCTACCCTGTCTGCTATTGCCTGAATAGGCGCCTTGCTTCCCTGGGCTTCCTGCACAAGCTTGATGATTTTTGCAAGTGCAGTATCTTTACCAACATGAATGGCTTCAAATTCCAGCATTCCTTCAATATTTATGGTTCCCCCTGTTACCAGATCTCCCTCTTTTTTATCTACAGGAATAGGCTCGCCACTGATCATTGATTCATCAACTGATGTATTACCTTTTATAACTATGCCATCTACAGGAAAATTTTCACCAGGTCTTACAATTACAATATCATTCTTTTGAACACCTGATGCAGGGATCTCTTTTTCTTTTCCATCAACAATTATGGTTGTCATTTTAGGGCTCAAGTCCATGAGTTTTCGTATTGCTCCGCCTGTTTTGCCCTTTGTTCTTGCTTCAAGCAGTTTCCCAAGTTTTATTAGGGTTATGATAACAGCTGAGGTCTCAAAATATACATGTTTACCTGCAACTGGAAAAAGAAGGACAGCTATTGAATAGAAATAGGCAACAGAAGATCCCATTGCAACAAGCACATCCATATTTGCACTTTTGTTTTTCAGGCTTTTATAGCCACCGGTATAATAATCCCAGCCTGTATAAAACTGAACAGGTGTTGCAAGGATAAAAAAGAGCCAGTTTATCCATGGCTCATGACCCCATTCTCCAATAAAATCAAAATCCCTTGACATGCTCATTATAAAAAGAGGAAGAGCAAAAAGAATACCAACTGCAAACTTGATGGTCTGATTTTTTATCTCTTTTGCCCTTGCCTCTGCCTCAGCATCTTTTTCCTCCCCTGATGAGTCCGGTAAAACAGCATCAAACCCAAGATCTTTTATTGCAGAAGCAATTTCATTAAGGTTTGTAATTGATGGAAGGTATTCAATAAAGGCCCTTTCATTTGCAAAATTTACAATTGCATTTATTACACCGTAAGCAGTTTCAGGCAGTTGTTTTTCAATCCTTGCAGAGCAATTTGTACAGCTCATTCCGGTTATTGGAAGTTCGATTGTTTCCTTGATAACGCCATAACCAGCATTCTCAATCTTCTCAACAATGGTTTTTAAATTTAATATCTTAAAATCAAAATCAATTTCTGTTTTTTCAGATGCAAAATTAACATTTATATCATTTATACCATCAAGGTCTTTAACTGCCTTTTCAATATTTTTAGCACAATTTGCACAGCTCATCCCGGTAACAGGTATTTGAATTTTTTGATCAGGCATAACGTCTCCTTTTTCAAATTAATGTATACTTTTAAAAGTAATCAATTTTTATTTAAAAAACAACTAACGGGCTGAATTGTTTCTTATCTAATAACATAGATATTGTATCTGGAAGAATCAATTCAGATGATATAATTTTCATGACAATCTAAGCGTAATTTATGCGCTCTATTCTTACACATTTAGCGCAATTTGTACGCACAATAATATGACAAAAATATCTCTGTATAAATTTATTAAAAATATTCCCTTAAATTACAATATATTATCATAATTATATATTGTTGGCACGCATGCTGCAATATATGTATTTAAACAACAAAGAAACAAACAGGAGAATACATAATGAAATCTTTTACAATCAAAACAATAATTTCAGGAACAGCTCTTTTGATAATAACTTCAGGTACAGGTCTCGCTTTAACAACTCAAAACTTCAGTAAAAATCTTATAAAAAAGGAACAGATAAGAGTTGTAAAGGATGAAG
>Ga0114934_10001544_pt1 | contig 14935 bp, 11 predicted proteins | sample 4SBtaG_2_FD_99695 | JGI IMG/M metagenome (GOLD analysis project Ga0114934, IMG submission 99695) | Deep subsurface microbial communities from Kolumbo volcano to uncover new lineages of life (NeLLi) - 4SBTROV10_white metaG | ecosystem: Environmental > Aquatic > Marine > Volcanic ... | reverse complement strand
CTGCCCAAACCAACTCCAAAAAATCCGCCGCTGCCAAGCCCGATTTTTGCTTGCCTAACTTGGTCGTTAATTTCTCCACCGTTAAGAATACTGCCAACAAATGAAAACACTCTTTCTCGTGAATAAGGAATAATCAAAATCAATATTGATGCAACAAGTCCAACAGAAAATACTGTAAAGAATATATGTTTAATTTGAGCACCTGAAATATAAAGTAGTGTAAATCCGGTTATAATTATGATTATTGCAGTTCCAAATTTAGGCTGAGCCATAACTAATAATGCAATTAAAAATATCCAGACTAGCGAGTAGATAAATCCTTTTTTAAAATCTTTTATATACTCTCCTTTTTTCTCAATTAAACCCGCAAGGTGTACTAACAAAACTAATTTTGCTAACTCTGACGGTTGAAACTGTATAAATCCCAAATCAATCCAACGAGCTGCACCTTTGACTTTCGCAGAAAAAATAAGCGTTGACACAAGTAAAATAATTACTCCAACCAATGCATATTTGCTGTACTTTTTATAATATTTATATGGAACAAAAGAAAACATTAACATCGCTACAATTGCAATTATTTCTTTGCTAATATGTGATTTAAACATCGTGTAAAAATTTGCATATCTATGCGCACTGTATGTACCGCTCGCACTAAAAACAATTATGGAACCGATAATCATCAGTACTAATATAATTATTGAAAATATGTTAGTTAAATTCTTCAATTTAAATTATTTATTATTTGTTTAAATATTTTTCCACGATGTTCGTAATTATCAAACATATCAAAACTTGCACACGCCGGTGAAAGAAGAACAACTTCATTATTATTAGCTTCTTTTGCTGCAAATTCAACGGCTTGTTTCAATGAATTCACAATCTCAACTTTTACAACCGAATGAAAATAATCATAAACTTTCTGTGCCGAAGAACCGATTGCATATATTTTTTTTACCCTTGCTTTCACAAGTTCCAAAATTTGGGAATAATCATTTCCCTTATCAGTTCCGCCAAGAATTAAGAATATCGGTTCATCAAAACTACGAAGTGCATACCACACAGCATCAACGTTAGTTGCTTTTGAATCATTAATATATTTTACACCGTTTATTTCACGCACTAATTCCAAACGATGTTCAACTCCACTGAATGTGGAAAGAGATGTAGCAAGACTTTCATTACTTACACCAAGAATTTTTGCAACAGTAACAACTGCAAGCGAGTTTGAAAGATTATGCTCTCCCCTTAAACTTAGTTTATCAATGCTGCAAACTTTATCTGAACTCGTCCCGTTATTATAGAATATCCACTTCCTATTTGAGTACGAGCCTTTCTCAACTTTAGTTTTTGTTGAAAAGAAATATTTATTCGCTTTTGTGTTGCTTGCTTTTTTCATTAAAATATCATCATCAGCATTAACAATAAGTTTTTCGGCAGCAGTCTGATTTTTTGTAATATTCATTTTTGCATTTGCATATTTGTCAAAACTATTTTCGTATCTGTTCATATGATCCGGAGTAAGATTAAGAACTACCGCAAATTCGGGGACGAGCTCTTTAATAAAGTCCAACTGAAAACTTGAAACTTCAAGAGAAACAACTTCATTTTCTTTTACTTTATCAGCAATTTCTGAAAATGCAGTACCGATATTTCCGGCAGAATATGTTTTTATTCCGCTTGTATTCAGCAAATATGTTAAAAGGGAAGTTGTTGTTGTTTTACCATTCGTTCCGGTAATCCCAACAATTTTCCCTTTACAAAAATATGATGCAAACTCGAGTTCACTTATTATTGTAATTTTTCTCCGCACCGCTTCAAACAGTACTTTAGAATCGGAAGGAACTCCAGGGCTAGTAACAATTAAGTCTGCATCAAAAACTTTTTCACTATGCACGCCCAATTCATAGTTTATATTTAATTTATCGAGATTTAAAATATTTTTCCTTAATGTCCCATTATCCGAATTATCGCTTACGAACGGAGTGGCACCTTGTTTTGATGCCAGTTTAGCAGCTGCTATTCCGCTCCTAACTGCGCCAAGAATCGATATTTTTTTATTCCTAATTTCCATTATCTGATTTTAAATGAAGCCAAACTAATAATTGCAAGTATAATTGTGATTATGTAAAACCTCATTACAATTTTAGGCTCAGCCCAACCTGCAAGCTCAAAATGATGGTGAATCGGAGCCATCCTAAATACTCGTTTTCCCTCGCCATATTTTTTCTTTGTATATTTAAAGTAAAGTCTTTGAATAATTACCGATACTGTTTCCATAAAAAATACTCCGCCGAGAATCGGAATTAACAACTCTTTTTTAATTAATATTGCAATTATTCCAAACGCACCACCCAAAGCAAGAGAACCGGTATCGCCCATAAATATTTGAGCCGGATAAAAATTGTACCACAAAAATCCAAGTCCTGCACCAATAACTGCCGCAATAAAAACAGTCAGTTCTCCGGAACCCGGTAAATAAATAATGTTCAAATAATCGGAATAAATAACGTTTCCTGAAATGTAACTCATTACCGCAAGTGCGAGCATTACAAAAATGATTGTTCCCATTGCCAGACCGTCCAAACCATCTGTTAAATTAACAGCATTGGAAGTAGCGGTAATAATAAAAATTACAGCCGGAATATATAAGTACGAAAAATCAAAATTTAAATTCTTAAAAAACGGCAAAGTAGTTTGTGTATTGAATTGTGCAAATTCCGGTAAAAAATAAATGGCACTTCCAACAATTAGCCCGACAAGTATTTGTCCTAACAATTTATATTTTGCTACCAAACCTTTTGAATATTTTTTTACGTCTTTCAGGTAATCGTCCACAAACCCGACAAGACTCAAAAAAACAGTTCCGAACAAAACGAGAAGGATATAAATACTTGTCATATCAGCCCAAAGTAGTGTAGGCACAACAATGCTGATTATGATAATAATACCACCCATTGTCGGTGTACCTGCTTTGCTTAAATGATCTTTGGGACCATCATCTCTAATGGATTCGCCGATATTTCTACTTTTAAGATATTTAATTAATTTGGGTGCAATCCACAAACTTAAGACCAAGCCCGTTAACGCCGAAATCATTGAACGAAATGATAAGTAACGGAAAACATTAAATCCCGGCGGGGAAAAAGTTTTATTTATATAATCAAATAAATAGTAAAACATCAGCTCATATTTTCCTTTATTATAGTGATAAATTCTTCCATTTCCATACCGCGAGAACCTTTTACTAATACAACCGTATTCTTAAAATTATCTGATTTTATTTTTTCAGCCAAACTCTTACGCGATGAATGACATGAAGCGTTTGTTTTAACTTCTTTAATTTCATTGAATAATTTTTTCATTAATTTTCCAATTAAGAAAACTTCAATATTTTTATTTTTGATAATCATTTCTGAAAGCATTTTGTGCAATTCAACACTTGATTTTCCAAGCTCAAACATATCACCAAGAATTAAAATTTTCCGTTTGTATTTTTTCACACGTTTTAATACCGATATAGCAGCAGTTACAGATTCGGGATTTGAATTATACGTATCATCAATTATCATACTGTCATTTACAAATACCGGTTTTAATCTCCCGTTGAAGGCAGATAGCTTTTTAATCCCAGTGAGAATTTCCCTTTTGTTTAACTTTAATTCAAAAGCTACTGATACGGCACTTAATAAATTTTTTGCATTCACTTCACCCAACAGCGGAACTTGTGCTTGTATTTTTCTGTTTTTATATTGAATACTAATTTCAGGATAGCTAAGAGCATCATAACTCACTATTTTTCCTTTTACATCCGGCTTGTTTTTAAAACCATACAATATTTTATTATTAAAATTTTTAGTATTCTTTTTGATTATCTTATCATCGTTATTAACAAATACTTTTCCTCCCAAACTAACAGATTCGAACAATGCCGATTTTTCCTCATACACTTTTTCCGTGTTTTCCAAAAATTCAAGATGACTATTACCTATATTGGTGATAATCGCATAATCCGGTTCAGCAATTTCGGCAGTATATTTAATTTCACCAAAATGATTTGTTCCGTGTTCCAACACCAAAATTTCAGTATTACTCGCCGCTGAAAAAATCGTTAACGGCACACCAATGTGATTATTATTATTAGACTCTGTTTTAACTACTTTATATTTTTCTGATAGAATTGCAGCTAATATTTCCTTTGTACCCGTTTTACCATTACTGCCGGTTATTGAAATTACTTTAAACTTTGACTTTTTTCTGACAATATTTGCCAAATCACCGTATGCTTTTGTTGTATCTTTTACGGCAATAATGGTTAAATCAACATCATCAAAATAGCGTAATCGATTTTTGTTTATAATAACAGCACCGGCTCCGTTTTCAATAGCTTGCTTTATAAATTTATGTCCGTCTAACTTTTCGCCTTTTATTGCAAAGAATATGGAATTCTTCTTTACCTTGCGGGAATCAATACAAACATCCGTACTAACAGCATAGCTGTCAGGATTGTATATCACTGCTGTTGGAATATCGAATAAATCTTTAATATGTATTTTAATTTTTGCCATTATTTTTAATTATCAAAAACTCAATTACAAAAGTTGTTTCAAAACTTTTCGTAATTTTTATAAAATTTCTTCCGTTGCATTTTTCTTTGCAGACAAATATTTTTCAGCCACTTCTTTGTCTGAGAAATGTGTTTTAATGCCTTTAACCAACTGATAATTTTCGTGCCCTTTCCCGGCTATTAATATCACCGCATCGTCTTCAGCTTCCGATATTGCTTTTCGAATTGCTTCTTCTCTGTCCTCAATTATTTCATAATTGTTATATGTTATTCCGCTTTGAATATTCTTTAAAATTAAAAAAGGGTCTTCGTCACGGGGATTATCTGAAGTAGCAAAAACTTTCTTACTTAATTCCGAAGCATACTTCCCCATAATTGGTCGTTTTGTTTTATCTCTATTTCCACCGCAGCCGAACACCGTATAAATATTTTTCTTCGGATTATATTCAGCGGCTATTTCATTTGCCGCTAATAATGCTTGCTTCAAACTGCCGGCTGTATGTGAAAAGTCAATAATAACAACTTTCTCACCGGATTTGATTACCTCAAATCTTCCGGCAATTTGTGGTAAATTTTCAATACCTTTAATTGCATCATTTAAGGAAATGCCTAAACAATTTGCCGTTGCCAAAGCCGCCGCCGCATTATAAGCATTAAATGTTCCGATTAATTTTGTAGAGATATTTATAGTTTCACCATTTAATTTTATTGCAAAATGGGTACCCTCAAAGGTATAATGAATATCAGACAAAACTATTTCAGCTTTTTCATTTTCACCATACGAGTGCATTTCCGCAACCATACTTTCAAATAGTTTATCTTTTGCTTCGTCATCAAAATTGTAAACCACTTTTCCGTTTTCTTTCAGATTATCAAACAATATTTTTTTAGCTTGAAGATAATTTTCCCTGGTCTTATGAAAATCCAAATGATCCGATTGTAAATTCGTAAATACAGCTACATCAAAATCCAAATAATCAACTCTGTGTAATTCCAGCGAATGAGAAGATACCTCCATCACACAATATTTACAACCGGCTTCAACCATATCTTTCATTAAAGAATTAATCGTGTTTGCTTCCGGCGTTGTAAGGTTTGTCGGAATTTCTTTATCGGCAACCATATTTTTCATCGTTCCGATTAACCCGACTTTTGCCCCAGACTGTTCCAAAATATTTTTCAAATAAAAGGCAGTAGTTGTTTTCCCTTTTGTTCCGGTGATGCCAATCAGCGTTAAATGTTTTGACGGTTGCCCGTATAAAAAATTTGAAATTTGCGCCAAAGCTATTCGACTATTATTAACAACAATTTTAACAGCACCGCTCCGCTCAATTAAATTATCTGCGACTGCATCATTATTATCAATAACAACCGCTGCTGCTCCCTGCGACAATGCTTGCGGAATAAATTTATGTCCGTCTGTTTTGTAACCTTTGATTGCAACAAAAATAGTTTTACTTTTAACTTTCTTACTATTAAAAGTTATAAAATCAACATTCGTAAAGTCTGCCTTTCCGGCAACTTGAACAACATCAATATTATCTAATAAATCAGCGAGGTTCATTAGTTAATCCTCAGCGATTTTAATTTCGTTTTCGGTTTGCACTGAAATATCAAGAATGAACCTTTTTTTATCTTTTCTCCTGCTTCAATACTTTGAAAAACCACATATCCGGAACCGACTGCTCTATATTTCAATCCCAATCCTGATGCAATTGAAATAGCTTCACGTTTCGTAATATTTTTTATATTCGGCATTGTTGTTCTACTACCAATAATTTTCTTTGGATTTTTTTCTTTATCAATTTCACCAATATCCGAAGTTACAAAACCTTTTTCTTTGCTTGAACCAGATGCAATTTTTAACCGGAGATTATCAAAATAATTTTGTTCTCTTTTTATTTTCATATTTTCGGGAACTAAATTCAAGTCCGCCTCAATTAATCTTTTAGCAACATTCCTAAATATCGGAGCAGCAACATCTCCACCGTATTTTTTTACTTGCGGACTTTTAACTAAAATGTAAACTACCGCATTCGGATGTTCCGTAGGGAAATAACCTATAAATGATGTGTTATAATTTTCCTTCGAATATTTCCCGTCAATCAGTTGTTGTGATGTGCCTGTTTTACCGCCGACACGAACATTATTTAATCGTGCTTCTTTTCCAGTACCATTTTCAACAACACCAACCAACATAGATTTAATTTTGTCCGATGTTTTTTTGCTAATAACCCTTCGGACTAAACTCGGTTGTTCTTTCTCGACAATATTGCCTTTTACATCAACAACCTTTTCCCAAATATGTGGTTGAAATAAAAGTCCACCGTTTACCAAAGCACAATAAGCCGTAGTTAATTGTATCGGTGTTACGGCAACTTCATATCCGAAAGACATAAATTCTTTTGTAACCTTTTGAAAATTTCGTGGTTTTTTCAATCTGCCATCTACTTCGCCGGGCAGACCGATAGAAGTAGTTTGTCCGAATCCGTAATCACGCAGATATTTGTAAAAAGCATTATCATCCACACGTTGAACCAATTTACTTATTCCTATGTTGCTGGAGTGCTCAATTACTTCAGCAGCAGTTAGTTTGTTATATTTATGATCATCGCGTATTGTAATTCGTCCCAATTTATAAACGCCATTCTCTGTATTCACAGTTTCATTTTCACGAACAAGGTTATTTTCTAGCAAAATACTCATTACTATAGGTTTCATAGTAGAACCCGGTTCATAAGTATCGCAGAGTGCCCTGTCTCTTCTGGCATCAGCAGTTTTTAATTTTATATTTTGAGGATCATAAGTCGGTAAATTTGCCAAAGCAAGTATTTCTCCATTATTTGGATTCATAATAATACCAACAGCTTGTTTCCCCTTGTACTTTTTTAATCCGGCTGATAATTCTTCTTCCAATATTTTTTGATACGTATAATCAATCGTTAAATAAAGAGTATTCCCCGGCTTACTTTTTTCGGATAAATTTTCATCTACGGCAATAATTCTATTGGCGGCGTCTCTTTCAAAATATACTTTTCCGTCTTTACCGGTCAGTTCATCATTAAATTCTTTTTCTATTCCTGCAACGCCGATTTGATTAAAGTTCATAAACCCCAATACGTGAGCAGCCAAACTTCCATACGGATAAACACGTGTAAAATCATCCTTTTTTATTATGCTGGAATTCACAAATTTTTTCATCAAAATTGATTTTTCTTGTGATGTTTTTCTAACAATACAAACGTTTCTGACTTCCCTATTTTTATTCATTTTATTTAAATAGTACAAACTGTCTTTGCCGAAAACTTTTGCAAATTTCCCGGCAAGTTTTTTACGCGTTTTTAACCTCGCCATTTTAGTATCTACAAACAAAGAGACATTATTTTTCGAATAAGCCAGCACGGTTCCATTTCTGTCTTTAATAACTCCGCGCCGGGCTTTAAGAATTTCAGACTTTGTATGCTGCCGACTTGCAATTCGTGAATATTTTTCGTGATTAGAAACTTGTATTGTAAAAAGTTTTACTCCTATGAAAAAGAAGAGAAACACAAAGATAAAAAATATTGTAAGTACCCTAGAGCTTATCATATTTACTGTTTACAAGTTGTTCAATTTTTAAAATTTTATTTTCGTCAACATCAATTGTGTCAAATGGCTGATCTGTCCGAATTAGATTTAACGAATCTTTAGCAAATGAAACTATTCTTTCTTCAGCCGAGTATTTTTGAATATTTACAGCAAGTTCATCTATCTTTCCCTTTTCTACCTTGAGACTAAGTTCAGCTTCGTCAATAGTTTTTGTTAAATTTTTTATTTCCTTTTTCACAAAAACATAACTCATTAAAAAAAATGAGAAAATAACAATAAATCCCAGATAATATTTGGGATTTATTTTTCTCTTTTGTGACTTTTTACTTCTTATATTTTTTCTGCCGCCCTTAATTTTGCACTCCTGCTTCTACGGTTTATTTCCAGCTCGTCTTTCCCCGGCACTAATGGTTTCCGTGTTAATATTTTTAAGTTCGAGCTTTTATCGCAAACGCAAATTGGAAATTCAGGCGGACAAATACAGTCCTGACTTTCATACTTAAAAAATTCTTTCACAATCCTATCTTCTAATGAGTGATACGTTAATACAACAATTCGTCCACCCGGTTTTAAAAGTTTTGCCGCTTTATCTAAAAATATTTTTAATTCTTCAAGTTCATTATTAACGTAAATTCTTAATGCTTGAAAAACCCTGGATAATGATTTCTTAACAACTTTCCGATTTACACTTTCTTCAACTATTTCCCTAAGTTGTCCGGTTGTTTTAATCTCTTCTTTTTCCCTTTTTGCAATTATTCCTTTCGCAATAAATTTTGATTTTGGTTCTTCTCCACACTTAAAAAGAATTTTTACAATATCGCCGTATTCAAAAGTATTAACAACCTCCGCAGCCGAAATACCTTGGGATTTATCCATTCGCAAATCCAGTTTAACATTTTCTCGAAAAGTAAATCCCGATTGAGCATTATCCAATTGAAAAGAAGAAACTCCGAGATCGGCAAAGATACCGTCGTAGCCTTCAATGTTTTCAATTTTTGATATTGTATCAATACTAGTAAAAGCGGTATTAAAAATTACTACACGATTATCTTTGCCAAACTTTTCCGTAGAATAATCAAAAGCAATTTTGTCTTTATCAGTTCCGATGAGTTTTGCATCGTCATCAAGTTGAGAAAGAATTTTACTTGAATGTCCCCCAAAACCAATCGTTCCGTCAAAATATATTCCAGCCGGATTAGTAATTAAATATTCGATTGTTTCTTTTAATAAAACCGGAATATGATGACTTTTCATCATTATTCTGTCATAACTTCTTTGGCAATATCTTCATAAGAAAGACTTGTTTCGTTCAAGTAACCTTGATAAATCTTCGGATTCCAAACTTCAATCTTATCCATTGCACCAAGAATAAGAACCTCACTTTCAATGGCGGCATATTGAATAAGATTTTTAGGAATTAATAATCTGTTTTGCGAATCTAATTTATCTTCAGCTGCTTCCTGCAAAAGCATTCTCAAAAATCTTGCTTGAACAGGATCATAAGAATTTAATTTTTTTAGTTTGCTTGCGTATAATTCCTTCCATAAATCCAAAGGGTGAATTTCCAAACATTTCTCCATTCCTCGTGTAATAATAAAGGAATCGTTGGCATCGGGATTTAAATATCTCCGCATTTTTGCAGGAATACTTATTCTCCCTTTTGAATCGATTGAATATTTGAAATTACCAATAAACATATTTTTAGAATTATTTTGACAAAATTTGGGAAAATCATTGTACTACTAAACATAATTACCCACGCACTAGCAAATTAACTAATTTTTTATGGGAAAGTCAAGGATATAATCATACAATATTTTTAAAGAAAGTAATCTAATTGAGTTAAAAAAGATAATTCACTTACCCCAAAATTTATGTCGGGGTAATTGAATTTTTTTGTTTTTTGGATACAAAAGGAGAAAGTAAAAACAAAAAGCCCAACTTTTTAAAAAAGTTGGGCTTTTACTGCACTGAAGTGCAAGTTAGCGTTGTTGAATCCATTAACATTAAAATTTCTTTGCATAAAAAGAAATTCCTCATTCTCTTGAATAAATTCAATGAGAACAAGGAATTTTTGAGGGCAAGAAGTTCTATGTTAAAAATCTAATATATTATCGGAAGTTTTTTAAAATTGTTTAGGGCAAAATAAAAAAATTTTGAGTTATACAATTAACGAGTTGCCGAAATGATACGCCACGGCGGACGGCACAACTGTATTTTTTTTTTTGACACACAGAACTAATTCCCGATTATGAACAACAATTAAACTTGAATAAGTAATTATCACGCTTCGGTCGAGGAATGGTTCTCAACAGCCGAAGAAGCTAAAATAAGCTGTCATTCTGAAATGCTTTTATTCAGAATCCCTTGTAATTTTACGAGATGCTGTCCGCTGTGGGAAATCGTAATTTAAAGCATACGAAGTTTTAAAAATTCTTTGGTTTTGTCTCGTACAGTTTATAAATCTTGAATAAGAAACTTTAAACGGATATTTTAACTTTTTTATATCAAAAGGGCACTGACTAAAATTATTTGGGGAATTAAATAAAAAATAGAGCAGTAATAAAAAAAATATTAGAACGAGCCATCTGCCGGAGTCGAACCGGCGACCTATTCATTACGAATGAATTGCTCTACCAACTGAGCTAAGATGGCTTAAAAATTATTTATTTTTTTTCTTATGTCTGTTTTTTCTCAACCTTTTTTTTCTTTTGTGAGTTGCCATTTTCGAGCGTTTTTTCTTTTTACCGCAAGGCATAATATTTCTCCTATTTAAATTTATTTAATAATTCTTGAGCTTTCTTTCCAATCCTGGAATTTGGATTAATCGCTACGGCTTTTTTCCACCATTTTAATGCTGTTTCATTTTTACCGAAATCGAAATTTACAATTCCAAGGTTAAAATTAGCAATTTGATGATTGGGATTTATCTTAATAGCTTTTTTCATCACTTCAATTGCTTTTTTATGTTTCTTCAAATTATAATAGCACACACCCATGTCAACCCAAACATCAGCTTTTTTCGGGAATTTTTTCAAGTATTTTGTATATTCTTTAATAGCTCGTTCAAAGAAACGGGAATCGTTTAATAAATGTGCCAACTGCAATAAAGTATCGTAATCCTTAGGGTTATTCTTGACCTTTTCTTCTAATGAAGCAATTTCTTGAATACTATTTAAGTCAGGACCGGCTTGCTGATCTTGAAAATTTTGGCTATTAGCTTGCTGATTAACATTGTGCTGAACAAAGTCCGGTTTATCGAATGTACCCGAGAAATATAAAATTATAAATCCTACTAAAATAATTCCACCCAATATCATCAATAATTGTGTGTTATTAATCGATTTACTTCCGTTGTTTTCTCCCGAATAAGATTTTGCAGTTTTATCTAATTTGGTACCGCAAGCACTGCAAAATTTACTTGTTGCTAAATTTTCTTTACCGCAATTATGACAATATATTTTTTTTGAACTCAATTTAATTTCCTTTATAGATTTTGTTTTTCTAATTCTTTCATACCACGATTTACAGTTGCTTTGAAATCTTTCGAAAATTTGAATACCGGGACATAATGTTCATCAACGAAGACTTTTTCTCCTGTCCTCGGATTTCTGGCATATCTTGCATTTTTCTTTTTAACTTTATAGCTTCCAAATCCTCTAATTTCAATGCCATTTCCATTCCGTAACGATTGAATAACTGTGGTTAAAAATCCTTCAATAATTGCTTCGGTCTCCAATTTTGTTAAACCTGTTCCATCAGCTACTTTTTCAACAATATCCGCTTTCGTCATTTTAACCTCTGTAGTGTTAATAAATTTTTCTAATAAAGTTTCAAAATATATTGCTTTTTTCAAATTTATCCAAAAATCAAATATCTGTAAGTTGTTTTATTTACTACAATTCCAACACCCAACAAATGAAAATATATTTTTATTTTGTTTCAAAATAATACATACTCTCAAATATAGATTTTAGTAATTCATTTTTTAAGTCCTAATCGAAGTATTTAAGTGGCACGCCAATTGCATAATTACTTACAGTACATATTTATAATTGAAAATAGATAATGGAAATATCATGAACTTATTCCCAATAATTTATACCAGCTTATTAATTTTCAGCATTTTTATAGTCTTCACAATTTTTATTTCTTACATTTTATATAAAGTAAAAAATCATAATTCCGGAGTTCAAAATGCGGATTCAAGTTTTGTATTAAGGAGACCTGTAACTCCTGCAACGGTAACTTCAAAAATTATTTATCAACAATCGAATTCAAGCAATAATTTAAACCAACGTTTATATGCAGAGTCTCTCAAAAGGTCTGCAGAGCCATTATTAAAACAATATTCGGAACGCCGAAGAAATTCAAGTAAAGAAAAAGATAGAAGTGCCATACCATCTCCAAACAGGACTGATTCGAGATACACTATTATATCGAACGTTGGACAGGCATCTTATAGAGGCGGATATTCTTATAACAATTCGCAACGCAGTTTAAATTCACTAAATTACTATCATGATAATATTGGTTCCTATACATACCGTTCAGGGAATCAAAGTCAATTTTGAAATCTTGACCTTTGGTACCTTTGAATCATGGGAAAAATAAAGAATTAGATTCTGCAAGTACTAACACAGGGTAATTTATTTACTTCCGGTTTTGTTTACTACGCCTGAAATACTTGTATTTGTTTCTTGCCGTAATGTTTACAAAAAAGGCCTGCATTCAGAGATAAGTAAAGCCTATATAATTTGTAATTTATTTTTAAGACAAAAAGGAAAAACAATTCTCGAAAAGTTCTGTAAATAATTGCGTGCCACTTTTATTCCCAAGTTTACTTTAAGTTATTTTACTAACTCTTCAAAAAACATCAATCAATCTTTTAAAGTTTTACAAACTCACCAAAATTTAATCTGAATAAGATTTCATATTATTATTATAAATAAGTATTTTAAGTATATACTTTATCATTTAAATTACTGTAATATTTATTTATTGTTCAATACAATGATAAAAATAATCAACTATTGTTAAATTATTTAAATTTAATTAGTTATGACTAAACTGTTACTTCTCATAATTTTGTTGTCAACCAATTTTCTTTTTGGTGAGTCACACATAAAATTTAACACCATTGTCCCAAATCAAAACTCAAAGGTATCTTTTAGCAACCTAAAAGATTTTGCTCTTGACAAAAATGGGAATTATTATTTTTTGGATAATGATTTGAAAAAAGTTTTTGTATTTGACAAACAGGGTAATTCAATAAAAAGAATTCCTAACTCTACCCCTAACTTTCTTCATAACCCAATTGCAATTCAAGTAACTAACGATGGTGAAATTGTAATTCTTGATGCCGGAAGTAATAAAGTAATATTTTATGACAGCACAGGTAATTTTATTAGATATTTTGGTGATGATAACGGGGAATTGGGAAGTTTCGATTCCCCTATTGATTTTAAAATTGATTCACAAAAAAATATTTATGTATTAGATTCAGGTAATGAATTTTTACTAAAATATAATTCAAACGGATTATTCAGAAGTTATTTTAAAACAAAAAATCCAATTGCTTTTGATGTAAGTAAAAACGGGAATATTTATCTTCTACAGAATTCTAATGATCTCTTCACTTTATCAATTTTGTCACCTAAGTTTCAATTGATAAAGACTATTAGGCTAAATATGATGAGGAATTGTTCCGATATTGCAGTTAGTGACTACGGAGATTGTTATGTAGTAGATTCCGAACTCGGTGGTGCTTTTCATATAGATATTACCAAATCAAAAATTGGGGAACAATTTGGAGTTAAGAGTTCATCTAAAGGTCGTCAACAATTTAACAATCCGGTTAAAATTAAATGTATAAATATAAATGCACAAAGTGATAGAATTTTTATTATGGATGATAAATTCAATCAAGTGCAAAGTTTTGATAATTCTGTTGATTCAAATAAATCCTTAGAAAAATCTTCCCTACCTTCATTTGACATTAAAATAGTAGATAATTTAAATAATTACAGTTATAAAGATATAATATTTGATAATGACAGTTTATATTATATAAGTCCGGTAAATGCTATTGTTAAGGTTGTAAATAATAAAATTATTTATTCAATTGATAAAAATCATTTTGCTAATAATGGCATCACATTTTCTGAGCCCGTTGCCATTACCAAACTTGGCAGGGAATTATTTATTGTGGATAAAGGCTTAAATAAAGTAATAGTCTTAAACTCTTATGACGGTTCTTATAACTTTTCATTTGGAGAATCCGGTTCGGCTAACGGCAAATTCGATTCGCCTAGTGATATTAGTGTTGATAAATTAGGGAGAATAGTCATTACTGATACTGAAAACAGGAGATTACAAATATTCTCAGCGGATGGTCTTTTTATCAAACAAATTAGTTTGCAATCATTTTATCCTGTGAAAATTTCTTTTAACAGCAAGGGCGATAGTTATATTTTACCCAAATCCGGTAATATTATTCTGAAGATGGATTTTAGAAATAGCAAAATTACACCCATAGATTTAAAACAATTTTATCCACTGGAAGAATTTAACCTAACAATATTAGAAGTTGTGAAAAATGATTTGGTTTTGGTTTATAATCAGAATACAGGAGTTGCCGATCTTTTAAAAGATGATAAACCATTTGCACGCTTCTTTTCGCGTGGCAAGGGTGTAACGGAAATCGAAGATGTTTCCGGATTCGGTTTTAATAGTAAATCAAACCAAATGTTTTTTTATAATTACAATTCAAAACAAAAT
>Ga0114934_10001543_pt1 | contig 14946 bp, 8 predicted proteins | sample 4SBtaG_2_FD_99695 | JGI IMG/M metagenome (GOLD analysis project Ga0114934, IMG submission 99695) | Deep subsurface microbial communities from Kolumbo volcano to uncover new lineages of life (NeLLi) - 4SBTROV10_white metaG | ecosystem: Environmental > Aquatic > Marine > Volcanic ... | reverse complement strand
TTTTGACCATTATACCCATATAGCCACGCTGTTCTAACTATAAAATACCTACTACAGAATTGTCTTACATATTCTTCTCCCAATAACTTTGTTTTACCATACACACTCATAGGATTAGTTAAATCATACTCTCTATATGATACTTGTCCATCTCCTGAGAAAACATAATCCGTTGATATATGAATTAACTTAGATTTACACTTTTCGCAAGCAATAGCAATATTTCTAGCTCCAAGTGAATTAACTTTATATGCCAATTCTTTATTAGTCTCACATCCATCTACATCAGTATATGCTGCTGGATTTATGACTATATCCGGATTAAATGCACTAAAATATTCTATTACAGCATTTTCATCCGTAATATCCAATTCTTTTACATCTATTCCCTTTATTTCTGCATTTTTATACGAAAAATCTATATTTCCTATCTCAGATTCACCTTTTTTTATTATATCAATTATTTGACTGCCAAGTTGACCTCTTGCACCTGTTATCAATACCTTCATGAAAATTACCTTCCTTAATCTCAATATTATAGCTTATATACCATGGCAACTATATCTCTTTTGCTGCTGCTACTTCTTCTGCTGCCTCATTCTTTAATGTTTTTTCATCTTTATTAGCTAAATTCATAAGGTACTTACCATAATCAGTTTTCGATAATGATTTTGCCAATTCTAATAGTTTTTTCCTGTCTATGTATCCATTTCTGTATGCTATTTCCTCTAAACAAGCAATATATAATCCCTGCCTTGTTTGAATAGCTTCAACATAATTAGCTGCATCAAGTAATCCTCTATGGGTTCCTGTATCAAGCCATGCCATACCTCTTCCTAATAACTCAACCTTTAATTTTCCTCTTTTTAAATATTCATTATTAACAGCAGTTATTTCTATTTCTCCTCTTGCTGAAGGCTTAATATTCTTTGCAATCTCAACAACATCATTATCATAAAAATACAACCCTGGAACAGCATAGTTAGACTTTGGATTTTCTGGTTTTTCTTCTATCGATATAACATTATTATTTTCATCAAATTCAACAACACCAAAAGATTTAGGATTGCTTACATGATATCCAAAAATAGTTGCTCCTTCTTCTCTGGATGCTGCATTTTTTAGCCTTTCTGTAAAACCATATCCATAGAATATATTGTCACCTAACACTAATGCTACTCTATCTTTTCCTATAAATTTTTCTCCAACTATAAATGCATCTGCAAGTCCTCTAGGTTCCTTTTGAATTGCATACTCAATTCTTAACCCCAAATCACTTCCATCGCCAAACAACTCTTCAAAAGAATGTACATCCCTCGGCGTCGATATTATAAGGATTTCTTTTATTTCAGCTAACATTAATACTGACATTGGATAATATATCATTGGCTTATCATAAATAGGTAGTATTTGTTTTGAAACTGATTTTGTTATAGGATGAAGCCTTGTACCTGCTCCCCCTGCTAAAATTATACCTTTCATATGGTTGCTCCCTTCATATTTAAAATAGTAACTGAAAATTAATTGCATTCTATCAACATAAAAAATTCAACATCATATCCTATTATAACAACTCGGTATATCAACTCGTCTCTAACCAACAACCCCCATATAACATAGAATTGCCATAAATTTTTATCTATTTACTTCATTCTAGCTAATTATAAGATTTATAATCAATTTTACACATTATATCTTATATATACTTTGTTTTGCCTGTATTTATTCTGAATTTTGACATATTCTACTATTACATTGCAAGATTGTCGAACATTTTTTACTTCATCATATAAAATAGCAACTAACATTCAAATCATACAACATACCTACTTTTATACTAGCACCTAGTACCCAATTTCTAACTAGTTACCCAGTTAATAATGAAATGCAAAAAACATTTCCTATTGTAACCCCGTAGCAATCAATTTGTGAATTTATACTATCACTCTAGTTCACTATCAAACTTTCTCCTACCCCCTTATTTTCCTCTTCTATCTTTCCTTAATTAATTTCGTCTTTACAGTAGTAATTTCCTTCTTTTTTGAATCCAATAAATGAATTTCGACCTTATCTCCAGATTTTCTTGCTGGAAAAACAGTAGTTGGTCTGCATAATTTTTCAACTGCAGAAGCAATTTGACCTTTATAATATACTTGGTATTTGTATGCTTTAGGATAATTCTTTTTACCTTCTTCAGTTAAATTTACAGTTACAGCACATCCAACAGGTGCTTTTCTAACATACGCTTCTATTGCAGCATTTTTTGAATTATTTATGTTATTTTTTATAATAAATGTTATCCCTACTATTGCAATTATAGAAATTAAAGAAATTATTACGATTGCTCTTTTCTTATTCTTCATAGTATTTTCAGCTTACACGTAAGCTTAATACCTCCCTTCTATCACAAACTCATATAAATTTACTTGCTCCGCATACCTTTTTATCGATTCTATAAGACTCCCTCTTCTATAAGTGTGAGATTCAAGCTTTTTGCTTCAGGTAGAGTAGAGTATCCACCTGAAGTACCGATGTTTTGCTTTAGCAGAACGAGTTCACTAAAAAGATTTTTGTCGTATCCTTTTTTAAACATTTTCAAATAAATTTTTAAAAGTTATACACAATTTTAATTTTTAAGTTCTGCAATCATCTAATCAAAGTTACATTAAAACAGAAAATAGAGCATAATTGAAGTTAGAAAGTTTGCTAGTACCTTCTTTTTCTTCATAGCACCTAAATTTTTAACTTTTTCTCTCTCCTGCTACCTAACAAATTTTCCTTATTTAACCTTATTTTTTTCATAACACCTGCTCTCTACTCTCTGATTTCTTTAAGTTTTTGAAGATTCTTAAGCGGTGATAAATCAATGTCTGTACTATCAATATATAGTTTTTCAAGATTACTCATACATACAAGTGCATAAACATCTTTTATAGTATTCCCGTTAAGTTTCAGCTCAATCAATCCACTCAAATACTCTCCTGTATTGATGTCCTTATGTGGACTTATCCATTCAAGCGAATCAATATTAGATACATTATTACAACTTATATCTAAGTACTTCAACCTAACCAAATTTCTTAATGAAGATATATCCCCTATGTTGTTATTGCTAATATCTAATTTTTCTAAGCTAGCCAAATCACTTAATGCACCAATATCTTCAATTTGGTCATTGAATTCGGCATGCAATTCTTTCAATTTAACCATATCTGCAATGTATGATATATCATTAATATCATTATGACTGATATCTAGATACTCTAAATTCGTTAAAGTATGCAAAGGGTAAATACTAGTTAAGTAATTATTGCTTACATCAAGTTTTTTTAAACTAGTAATCTTTTCAAGTGGAGTAATATCGACTGGCTTTTTATTATATATTATATAATCCTTATGATAGATTATATATTTATTATTATATATTGTGTAATTGTCATTCCAATCCTTTGAAAATATACTTATGTATCTACCATTAAGCTTTAACTTTTTATCATCAATAACATTATCAAGTGATATTTCAATGTATCTATCTGAAGTAATATCCTTAGCCTGAATATTTCCACTCATATATAATTCTTCAAGATTGATTAGATTAGATAATGGATATAAATTCTCTATATTATTTCCACCAATATTCAATGATTTTAGATTTCTTAAATATCTCAACGGATAGATATTTTGCACTAAATTATTACTTATATCCAATTTTTCTAAATTTCTTAAATATTTAAGTGAAGAAATATTATTTATATTGTTGTTGCTTATTTTCAGTTCCTTAATATTATGACAATATCCTAAAGCCGAAATATCCTTAATATTATTGCTACTTAAATCTATACTCTGCACTTGACTAATGCCAATCAATGCTGCTGCAATATATGAAACATCTTCAATTCCATTTTCACTAAGGTCTACCTTTTTTAAATGCTTAAGTCTTCCTAAATAGGTTCCATATCTATACGATCTTTGAAAAATATATCTATAAATTCTATCATTAAGAACTTTAATATTTTTATTTGAATTCGTATATATCTTCAATGTTTGTAAATTCTTTAGTTTTTCTATACCTCTAATATTTGATACTTCATTATAATCTATACTTAATTCTTTAATCTTTTCTAAATCGCTAGTATATACATATCCTATGCTTCTATCCTTGCCATCAATTTGTGAAAGAGCATTTCTTACCGCATATTCCATACCACTATTCCAATAGCTGAAATCTATTCTGTAATTTCTAGTAGTTGTTGCAAGACAAGTACTAGAAAAGAAAAAAATACTCATAAAAAGTGCAAAAGCAAACAATACTACTCTAGACAATATGCTTTTAGACAATTTCATTCTACTTAACTTTGTTACACTTTTCAAATCAATCATCCCCTCATTTGTTATACTGTTATACTTATAAACTTCTTACTAAAAAGTTATAAAACATATAAAAATGATTAAACCACAATAAGCTATGTATAAATTCCAAGTATACAATATATAGTATTTATCAAATTGATTCTTATGCATATATAGTGCCAAGTTTCTATTAAAAATACTTTTTGTGAGATAATCATAAAAATATATTTTATAATGCAGAAAATAATATAACTTATTATATATTATATATTCGTCATATTTAAATTTTTCTTTATAAACTTAGCTTATTTGCAAATATGTAATATATTGAAATTATAATGATATACATTAATTTTTTTATATCCAATAAAAATATTTCCATCATATGTAGCATATGCATCAAATTTTTATATCCAATAAAAATATTTTCAGCATATATAGCATATATATTGAATTCTTATCTTCGTTTCTTCATTAAAAATATTTCCAGCAAAACACGGATACTTCCCCGAATATTTTACTGGAAATTTTTTATCTATTCTATAATACTCCCACTTCTATAAGTGGGAGATTCAAGATTTTTGCTTCGGGTGGAGTAGAGTGTCCACCTGAAGTCCCGATGTTTTGCTTTAGCAAAACGAATTCACTATTATTCTGTTTTAATAGCCTCTAACGCACTTAATTTCATTGCCTTTCTTGCTGGAAGATATCCAGATATAAGCCCAATAAATGTTGTAAAAGCTACGGCTGCTCCTGCAAGCCATATAGGTACAATCGAAATAACAGTATCTGGACCCATCTGAGATGCCATTTTACTTGCAACCACCATATTGAGTCCCTTTGATGCAAAAAAACTTAAAGCCAGTCCTAAAACTCCTCCCATGAAACCTATCATTGATGCCTCAAATAGGAAAAGTTTCTTTATATCTCTTAATGATGCACCTATTACCTTCATTACTCCAATTTCTTTTCTTCTCTCATATATTGCCATTACCATTGTGTTTGTTATTCCAATAGCAGCAACAAGAAGTGAAATTGCACCTATACCACCAAATATCAATTGAATTATATTAGTCATCTTATTTGATTCTTCGACATATTCCATCATACTATGAGCTTCGTATCCCATCTTTTTTAACTCTTTTGTAATTGCAACTACTTTCTTAATATCCCCTACCTTAACCTTAACTTCATTATATCCGTCATATTTGCTTCTACGATTTCCTGCCATTCTGTCGTATTTCTTTTTAAATTCTTTAAGAGTATCTATTGGAACAAAAATACTCCTTACTGTTTCCCAATCTCCATTTTCTTTGAAAATACCAACAGCTTGTATTTTAAATGGACGTATTGGCTTTGATTTCTGCTGTCTTCCTCTTTGATTTTTATCATAATCTTTCTGAAATTCAAATGTAATCCTATCCTCAAATATATTTACATTAGGTTCTTTTTTCTTCCCATTACCATCATTATAAAAATCATTATACATATTTCTATTCTTTGATCTTTCATTCATAAACATTTCTGGAAGTTTACTTCCAAAAACCGCCACCATACCACTATCAACACTATCATCTTTATTAAGCAAACGTCCTTGGGATACTTTGAATCCGAATTCATCCATATATTCTGGTCTTAATCCTATCATCCTTACCCAAGTACCATACTTACCACTTTTCATATGAACCTGCATTTCCATATAGGGGGTAACCGCTTTAACACCTTCAATAGCAGCAATCTTTTCTATATCCTCATCTTTAAGCTTATTATCATCATTTCTCCTAGAATGCTGGTCATAAGAAGGTCTAACATCTATTATATCAAGACTTCCCATTCTTTCTAATGATTTTTTATAATTTTCCTTCATACCTATTCCAAGAGAAATCATTACCACAATGGATATAGTGCCAATAACTATACCCAATGTAGTAAGAAAAGTTCTTAATTTTCTTCTGAAAAGATTACTCGAACCCATTTTGATAAGATCTAAACTATTCATCTAAATCCAAACCTTTCCTCTTATTCCTTTTTTTCTTTATAAAAATACCTATAATAACTATTGCTAATACTCCCCCTAAAATAAGAACAACTTTTGTTTTTTTACTTGTCTTTGATTTTTCAACAGGTTGTTGTTTTGGTTTATCCATATTGTTCATATGTCTATCTCTTGGTACATATTTCTCTGCATTCATAGATATACTCTTATTTACAACTTTATGCTCACCACTTGGCTCATCATATGAGAATATAATCTCACCTTTACATTCTCCAAGTTTCTTTGGTATTAAATCGCCAGAATAATATCCTGCTGAACCTGGCTCAACATTTCCAATAAATGAATCATCTGATTTAGCTATAAAATCTCCTTTTATTTCAATCATAAAATTGCTCATTGTTACTTTTCCAACATTATAAACTTGAATATCAATAGGATTTGGACGTCCTTTAAATCCATTTGATGGTAAGCTAATATCACCTATTTTTAGCTTTGATGGCTGAGTTACTTGAATACCTATTAATTCTTTTGAAACATATTGATTACCCTGTTCATCTTCATATTCCATATTAGCTGTTATAGTGTAGTTTTTAGGTTGTGCATCTGGAATAGTATACATTTTTAATGATATACTCTGAACTTTTTTTGGTTTTATTTCATCAATATAAAATGTATTACTTCCATTAACAGGCGTAAATACGCTTCCCGAACCAACAGAATTGATTTTACTACTTTCTGTATCAACCGTTAAGAATATTTTTATATTTCTTACTGTTTTAACTTTATTTGTATTCAAAAATGATAAATATAAATCGAAATTTTCACCAGCTTTAACTATGTTAGGAGTACACTCAAATTTCTTTATTATAATTTTAGGAACTGTCTTACCAGTTGCTTTTCCTTCAAAATAAACTGTTGTATATCTTTTTACAGCTATGCTTCCATCAGAATTATTAACTGTTATTGTAATTGGTATATTCTTTATTTTAATATCATCACCAGTCTGCATTCTAATAGAAAAATGCCTTGTTTCACCACTTTTTAATTTTTCAATATTTATAATATTTTCATCTAATGGTATCAAATTCATAGTACCATCTACCGCTAACACTAAATTTTCTGCAGTACCTAAACCACCATTTTTTACATCAAATCCAATCTCAAAAGCATCATCTTCAGAAATAACCTTTTTTGACACTGAAATATTGTTAATTGATATATCAGACAATTTTCCTACTCTTATATTTGCATATTGTTTTACTACATTCACTTTATTGTTATCACATTTTGCAGCTATATTTAGTATATAATCCTGTGCTGGTACATTTTTAGGCAAATGTATCTTTAGCGATATTTGTTTAGTTTCGTTTACAGCTAGTTTATCGACTACATTTTGAATGGTTGGTATATTTTTATTTTCATTGCTTATTGAAACAATTATATTATCAGCCGCTGCAATACCTGAATTCTTTAAATCAAATGATACTACAAAATCATTTCCTGGGATTATTTCATCCTTTGGGACTTTAATGTTATCAATGCTTATATCAGCTTTTTCATTCGAATCAGTACCATTTACCATTAAATAAAATTCATACTCATTTGTTTTTGGATTGTTTTCCGAATCCATATAATCAAATTTAACTTTTATTTTATGGTTACCAGATTTCATATTTGGAGAGGGATAAAGTTCAAAAGAAACTGATTTTTCTTTTGAATTTGGCATAATGTAAGTTATTTCTTTATTGTTAATTTCATTTGATATTGTAAATCCATCAGAACTTAAATCCTCTAATGATACATTAATATTTTTAGCTAATAAAATACCTCTATTTTCAACATCAAAATACAATTTAAATTTTTTACCTGCATTAATTTGAGTAACATCAGTCTTTATATTAGCTACAGATAATTTTGCAGGTGATAATCCTGAAAGTATTTTTACGTATATTATTTCTTCACTACTAAATTCATCATTGAATGCATTTTTATAATTATATTTTAACTTTATTGGATAAACCTTGCCTATGGCATCTCCTTTTATTTTAAATTCAAACTTTAAATTAGCCTCTGAATTTACTCTTATTTCTTTAATTGTTTTTGTATATGTTAAATTTTTCAATTCTAGTGGTATTCCCTCGGTAATAATCGGTGTAACTTGTACATTTCTTGCAGTATATTTACCATAGTTTTTTAGTTTTAAATTCACCTCTAAATTTCCGCCTGCTTTACCTTGAGGCATAACACCATTAACTAATCCTATCTTAGGATTTTTAGATGTTGTATTCACACTTCCTGAACTAGAACTACTGTCACTCATTTTATATGTACTTATTCCAACACTCAAATCAGTACTTTTAATTGTTGTACCATTATCTGTTGAATAATATACTTTAAAACTAAATGAATTTGCATTGTCACTATTACAAACAAGTATTATATTTTTATATTCAGATACGTCTCCCTTTTCAATATCTGACAACTTAATAGTAGTTGCTGGACCTTTAACATAAAAATCATTTGAATTTGCAACCAAATACACATTTGTCAATTTATTTGAACTTATATTCCTAAGCGATATGTTAAGATTAAATTCAACACCTTTGTAAATCGCGTCCTTTGAAACTGAATAATTATCAACAACTAAATCTGTATCTGTTGTTGCCGCTTTTGTAACATAAGTACTTGATATTAAAACAATAAACACTGACATAATACAGCATAAAAATCTTTTCATTTCTATTCCCCCTTTGTCTTATTTGAAATGTTTTCAACAACCTTTTCTATGTTACCATCTCTTACATAAATAATTCTATCAGCATAGACAGAAGTCTCTTCATCATGTGTTACTATAACAAGAGTTTGATTATTTTTCTTTGCCATCTCTGTTATAAGCTTCATTATTTCTATTGTTGTTTTTGAATCTAGATTTCCTGTAGGCTCGTCCGCAAAAACTATATCGGGCTTTGCAACAAATGCCCTTGCTATACTAACCCTCTGTTGCTGACCACCACTCATCTGATTAGGTCTATGCTTAAGTCTATCTCCAAGCCCTACTGCTTTCAACATATTAGCAGCATTTTTATTTCGATGTGACTTTGAAGCTCCTGCAAAAACCATAGGTAATGCCACATTTTCTATTGCAGTTAAGTTTGGTAATAAATTATATGATTGAAACACAAACCCAACATTTTTTCGTCTAAATTCTGTAACTTGTTTCTCATTCATCTTCTCAATTCTTTTATTTTTTATTATTATTTCACCTTTTGTTGGTTTTTCAAGACCAGCCATCATATTTAAAAGAGTAGATTTACCTGAACCTGATGTTCCGAGTATACAACAAATCTCTCCTTCCTTTATATTAAGGCTTATATTATTAAGTGCTACAACCTTTTCATTACCCATTTTGTAGACCTTTCTGAGATTTTTTATAGTAATAATATTTTCCACTTAATCGCCTCCCCTCTTAGCAGCCTCCTTAAAATATATTCTTAATCCCTTACTATAATATCAAATATTATATAATTTTACTAGTCATAAATACAAAAATATAGAATTTATATTAAGTTTTAGCACTAGTTGTATCTAAACATTGTATATAGCTTTCATACACTTTCGCATTAGCAAGAGTACTAGAAACTCCAACAGTCTAAACGCTGTATATAGCTTTCATACACGGAACATTAAAAGAGATAACCGATTTAACCAGTTATCTCTTTTATAACATACTAGTATATATCAACTACATAGAAATCCTCTGCTTCTACTACATCTCCATCGCCTTTAGCATATGTAACTTCTTTGCCATCGATGTTCTTATAAACAACTTCTGGAAGAACTTTATCTGGGTTTGCCAACTCAGAATTGTCAGAATTCTTAACCCACTTTCCAGCAAAAGTCTTTACGTATATTTCTTTGCCCTGAATTATATAATTTAAAATATACTTACTTTCTTCCGCCGTTGGATTCATCAAATAGTTTAAATCAAAAGCCTTTTCTCCAACGACTACTGTTCCAGGTGGCATATCAGCATTAGCCGTAGTAAATGATGTTCCTGTAATGATTAATGCTGCTAAAAGTACTGCACTAAATTTTTTCATTAACTTTCCCTCCCATAACCAAATATATGTCATAACTTCCATAAACACATTTATATTATATCATATAATATTTGAATTTTATAGGCTGTTATTTTTAAGAGATTTATTTAAATATACAATAAAACACTCAAATAAAACAATAAAATCAAAACTACAAATATTGATTAATATTTGTTTTTTAGAATATTACTTTTCATATTCATATTTATACTTATTCCTATACCAAGTAAAACCCAAAAGACTGGTGCAACTGATACTACACTATCATTAAAGAATGCTGCTCCTAAGTATCCAATTATTGCAACAAATATACTTACTCCTACAATTGAGTAGAAATTATCGTAAGAATTTCTAAAATATAACCTTAAGCTACTAATAATATACATACCAAATAATACAAGAAGTGCAAGTAATGAAATCACACCCGTATTAATTCCAACTTGGAGATAAAAATTATGTGGCTTATCAACAAGCATCTCGGTTGTACCATATGCTTTTAGCTTTCCTATATAATCATACTGTGGAAAATATATTGCAAATGTATCCGGACCATGACCTATAAGTATAGTATCTTTTAGTAGTGGAATAGATCTAGACCAAATATATCCTCTTGCTGAACCAAGTTTTTCTTTTCCCTCGAATCCCAAATGTTCAATTGGTTTAAAATTTATTATTTGACCCCTATTATTTGAAAACATTATACCTTTCTCAGTAAGTACAAAATACAACTTTATATTACCTTTTTTTAATAATACTATTCTGTTTTCATTTAATTGAGCAACAATAAAAGCAAAATCTTTATAACGTTTATCTTCCAAAGTTATACTATGCTTTTCAATATTTATATTCATATTTATGTAATTATCGTCTTGATCTAAAAAATACAATTTTCCATTATTGAACTTTATCTTTAAAGTTTCATTTTCCATCTTTATTACTGCTTCACCTGCAACTATTTTGATATCTTGAATTGGAAGCTTATCATATGATGAATTAATTTCTTTACTATTAAAACCAATAAGTGTTTGAATTTGTTCATTTAATGAATATATTCTATTCTTTATCTGATCATTAGATAATTTATTTACTAATACAAAAATTGAAATAAGAATGACAACTAATGTAATAAAATGCTTATAATTTTTGATTATATATTTATTCAACATCACTAAAAGTAAAATCAATGCTATAGCTGTCCCAACTATACCTGCTCTTGAGCCACATCCTACTAAAACAATAAGCATCAATATAGAAATAACACCTATTATAAGTTTTAGATTTCTTTTCTTAATTAATAAAGCCAATGAAAATGTCAAAGGGAAAATAATCGCCATATAACTCCCAACATAATCATAATGATACAGTGTGGAGTATATTTTGTTTTTAACTGAATTGAACTTAAAATCTGATAAACTTAATAATTTAGAAGGTATTATAGCCTTTTGTCCTAAAGTAGTAGCCCATATATCATGTCCTATATATTGAAAAATAGCTATAATTCCTATTATAGTAGCACTTATAAATAACCCTATCAATACGATGACAATGTCATCTTTACTATTCACAATATTAATAGTAATAACTAAAATTATAATATATGCAATTAAAACATACATACCTTCATATCTATCTACATATCCCATTAGTGCAATAGATTTATATTTTGAAAATATTGTTGATAATATTACAAATATTAAATATAGAATAGTAGGTATATAAATCATTGTTTTTTTTATAGCATTTCTCTTTTCCTTGAACATTTTTAGTGTAAATATTAATAATAACAATATCGTAAATATTATTATCCAAATACTCTTGTAATATGAAAACATATCCATATTCTTTCTTTCACCATTCCAAAACATATATGATGCCCCAGTCAAAGGAATTACTTTTAATCTAACAATCAATGGGATTAATGCAATAATCAAAATAATTGGAATCAAGTAATAGTTTCTTGTATGTGAACTTTTATGCATTTAATCCACCCCTTTCATATATATTTTATCATTTATTTATTACTTATATATACTCAATACTTTACTATTCTACAAAACACTTTAATCTCCTTTTTAATTTTTTAATAATCTATTTTTGACATCACATAAATCACTTCTACTTTTAAAATTAGTTTAATTAAAAAGAAGTTAGTTCCTATGAACTAACTTCTTTTTAAAAATTTACTTAGTTTATCCTAAAATTGAGCTTCCATGGCTTTGCTACTAGCTTCAGTCTTGTTACCATTCATATCATAGATATCAAGAGCTTGAACTACTTTTGGAGCCTTAGTTTGATCTGTTCCACTCTTAGCTTCAACAGTCAATACCACCTTATTACCATCAACAACATCAGCCTTAGTTACACTATAACCATTTACAGTATAAGTTAATGCTGAAATGTATGCTTCATTAATATCTTCATCATAAGTTATTGTTAATGAAGTAATATTATCATCAGTCTTACCAACTTGAATGTCATAGTCGCCATCATCATCTTTAGCTACTGAAGCAGGTATTGCATCATTTACTTCAGCATAGTCTGACTTCAATTCATCAGTATAAGATTTAGCATTAACTTCAAAGATATTCTTTAACTTGCTTCCATCTACAGTTAAAGTAAAGTTAGTACCGTTCGATTTATTTGTATCTGGAGCAAATTCATTATCCTCAGTTGTTAATGTAATAACAGTATTTCTATTAGAATCTTGAGATTCTTCAATACTAGCTATAGCAACAGTTGTACCTCTAACCTTTAATGTAAATGCACCATCATCAATTTCAGTTAATGTATCATCAAAATTAATAGCTAACTTATCTAAAGCAATTATATCAATGCTAGCTACATCTGGCTTGTTGCTAGCAGCATTATATGATGCAACTTTTATAGCATTTTCATCGCTATCAACTACTAATCCAGTAGATACTTCATTTTCGTTAACATCCTCAATATTTTCAATTAAGACTTGAGCATCTAATAACTTAGTCTCAACATCAGCAATGCTCTCATTATCAGTTAGAGGAATCTTTACTGTTTTGTTATCTTCAAAGAACTCTGGAGTTCCAGTTAATACTGTATATGAACTATCTTTAACAAATTTATAATTTTTAACATTCAACGCTGTATCATTTACTTCTTCATTAAAGAATACATAAACAGCTCTATCATCTCCATCATTATCTACTGTAACCTTTGTTATCTTTGGAGCTGTCTTATCCGTAATAGTAAAGTCTTCACTATAAGAAGCCATCTTATTTGGTGATAATGCTTTATCATAAACATTTTTAAGATTTACTGTAAGTGTCTTACCAGCATAAGATTTTCCAAGATTGATAATATACTGATCTAATAATACATTACCCTTAGCATCTTTAACATTATCGATTGATATTCCTTTAATTTCTTTTCCATCTTCATCATATATCTCTAAGTTATCAGTTGTAAATTTAACTTTCTCACTAAATTTAATTCTTAAAGAATCTTCAGACTTAACTTCAAATTCTTCAACTGTTGGTGCTTCTCTATCAGCTTCAACTGATACTGCTAATTCTGTACCATCAAACTCATTGCCCCAGTTGTCAACAATTTGATTACCATCAGCATCTTTAGCCTTAATAGTCAATCTAACATTTCCTTCTGGCAAAGCATGGCTTCCTGTTACAAATTCACCATTATCATCCAACTTAGCAAATGTTACTGTATAATCTGCATGAGCTTTATTATCATTAGGTTCAATATTCATAGCTTTCCATGAACTAAAAGTATGATAAAAATGGTTCGCCGTAACATTCTTAACAGGTTTATTAAACTTAATCTTTATCTGCTGTTGATTAACACTAACAACTTCTGCAGTTATTTCTTCTTTATTAGCTTCATATGCCAAATCCTCTGTAGCTGCATCCATTGAGAATCCTGCGAAATCTTTATAGCCACTGATTGAAATTGTATAATTAGTTTCATCTTTCAATGATGAGAAAAGATCCACATCTACTGTTTTTGAACCTAATTCAGTTGGTTTCTTAACTGATACAGTAGACTTGCCAGTCTTTATTTTTATACTTCCTGCTGTCTTAATTGGTTCACTGAAAGTAAGTCTTAAACTTTTAGGTCCTACTACTTCAAGATTTTCTAATTCAGGAACTAAGAAATCTTCAACCTTTACAGTTTCTGTTACTTTATCCATCTTGTTACCATCAGTATCTTTTACATTTTTAATTTCAACTGTATAAGTTTTTTGATTATCAAATCCCTTACTATCATCTTTATAAGCTAAAATAACTGATGTCTTATCTTCTGAAACTGTTTTTGTTAATTCAGTTGAATCACCTTTTATTGTAATACCATCAATTGTAGTATCATCAATTGCTTTATTAAACTTAACTTCAATTTGTTTTGCATTTAATGCAGTTACTTCTTCTACTGCTAAATCTTCAACAGGAGCAACTGCATCATCACCAGCTGTATGTTCGCTTACATTACCATCAGCATCTTTGTAAGTAACTG
>Ga0114934_10001541_pt1 | contig 14957 bp, 20 predicted proteins | sample 4SBtaG_2_FD_99695 | JGI IMG/M metagenome (GOLD analysis project Ga0114934, IMG submission 99695) | Deep subsurface microbial communities from Kolumbo volcano to uncover new lineages of life (NeLLi) - 4SBTROV10_white metaG | ecosystem: Environmental > Aquatic > Marine > Volcanic ... | reverse complement strand
TCCAGATTATGCATCTCAAGCAGCTCAAATCGTAGCTAATAGAGATGCACAATTTGGAATTTTAATTTGTGGCAGCGGTATTGGTATGAGTATTGTAGCAAATAAAGTTGCAGGAATTAGGGCCGCACTAGTTCATAATTTACAAACTGCTCCTCTTACGAAAGAACATAACAATGCTAATATGCTATGTTTAGGAGCTTGGGTAGTAAATTCCGAAACTAGTTTACAAATAGTAGACAGTTGGTTAGAAGCCAAATTTGGTGAATACAGACACGTTAAAAGAGTAGCAAAAATTGATGTTAATCCTACAAACAAAATTGTATTTACTAATGGAGTATTTGATTTGGTTCATAGCGGCCATGTTGAACTTCTTAACTTTGCTAAAATGTTGGGTGATAAATTAGTGGTAGGACTAAATTCTGATGACTCTACACGACTTCTTAAAGGAAGTAAAAGACCAATTAATACAGAAAAAGATAGAAAAAATATTATTCAATCTTTACGCGCAGTAGATGAAGTAATAATATTTGACAAAACACAAACAAAAGATTTAATAAAAAGTCTAAAACCCAATATAATTGTTAAAGGTGGAGAATGGACAGCAGAAGAAGTTCGAGAACGAGATGAGATACCTGAAAATATAGAGGTTTTTGTATACCCTTTTAAAGAGGGATATTCCTCAACTAATATTATTAAGATGATTAAGGAAAGATAAAATGTCATCTGTACGTGAGTGTGTAAATTATAACCGATTATTAGGGGAGCTAGGATTAGTAAGCTGGACATCAGGGAATGTTAGTGTCTCAGACGGAAAAAATTTACATATCAAACCTAGTGGAGTTTTATTTGATAAAGTTAACGCAAGTAATATAGCAAGTGTTGTTATTGAAACTGGAGAACACTTTAGAGGTCTAAAACCGTCTACAGACACTGAAAGTCATAGGATTATATACAAAAATAAACCGGAAATTAAATCAATAGTTCACACACACTCTACTTTTGCTACAGCTTTTGCTGCTTGCGGAAGAAATATACCAGTCTATTTAACAGCAATGGCAGATGAATTTGGAGAAGAAATTCTTTGCTCTGGATATGCTGAAATCGGTGGAGAAGAAATAGGCGAAGAAGTGTGTAAATATGCAGATCCAACTGGAATTGTGCTCTTGCGCAATCATGGAGTTTTTACTATTGGTAAAGATTCCGAATCAGCAATGAAAAAAGCTGTAATGGTGGAAGATATAGCAAAAACCACTTATTATGCTTTAAAACTGGGAAACCCCCTTGAATTAACCGAAAAACAAATTAAAAGTTGTTATGATAGATACCAAAATACCTATGGACAAAATTCTACTAATCGGTGATACGATTGTAGATATTAATACTGAGGGTACCTTACTAGGTACATCCGCAGAAACTCCTACTTTAGTAATTTCAAAAGATACTGAAATGTCTACACAAGGAGGAGCAGCATTAGTTAGCCGTAATCTTACTAAATTAAAATGTAATTATGAATTTATTACAAATAATTACCCATATCATTTAAGTAAAAAAGCGTCTATTAAACATCGTTATTGGTGTAACAGGCACAAACTTTTACAAGTAGACGAAATTAATAATACTCCTCTCAACGATGCCGAATCAAAACAACTATTTGAATATATTCAACAATCAAATACTAATGTGTTAGCAATAGCTGATTATCGACATGGTCTTTTATCGCCTAAATTAATAGAGCTAATTAATACATCTAATAAAAGAATTATTCTAGACTCTCAGGTTTCACAAAGCCCTGCTAATCATCATCTCTATAAACATATATATTTAACCCTATTAAATCAGCGTGAAGCTATACAATACGTATCAAATGTTAATTGGAATAATGTTAATGAATGGAAAGATGAACTATATAAAGTAATAGACTCTATTCATTTTATTGTAAAATTTGGAAAACTAGGATGTATTCATATAAGTCCAACAGGTGCAACATACGTTAGAGGAACGCCAATTGATGATCCTGTTGACGAGTCAGGAGCAGGAGATGCTTTTATGGCTGCATTATTAACGTGGATGCAAAAAGGACATAGTAGTGAAATCGCAGCAAGTTGGGCTAATGACTGGGCGCGTAGATCAGTAATGGTAAAAGGAGCAAATCCCCCTGATGACGAATAAATACGGAATTCAAAAAATACCTGATGTTTTTCAATGTACAGATTATAGAGAGAAATATTGGGGCTGGATAAAAACTTGTACTGCTACTGAAGATTTTACTTTAAAACATATCTTTATGAATAAAGGTAGTCAAAGTAGTTTAGAATACCATGTTAAAAAAGACGAAAATTATTATATTTTATCTGGTGAAATCCAAGTCGGAATTCGAATTGGTAGAGCAGAAAATAAAGCTATTATACTAACAGAAGGAGAGGTATTTCATATACCACCAGGACTAATGCATATGAGAATTGCTTTAGAAGATACTCATATAATTGAATGGTCAAATAAAGATGATGATAGCGATTCACATATAGTGGAAGACGGTAAAACATACACACACATGCATGAGATTAGATAATGAAATTATTTTTAGATACAGCTAATTTAGCTGACATAGAAACTGCCCTTCAAAAGGGATTTATTACAGGAGTTACTACTAACCCATCTTTGATGGCTAAAGAACCTAAAGGAAATTATATTGACCATATGAAAAAAATTGTTGGTCTTATTAACCAGTATAATTCTAATGATATAAGTTTAAGTGTAGAAGTATTTGCACAAGATAAAGAAGATATTATTATTCAAGCTGAAGAATTAGTAGGAGACATTGAATACGAAAATTTAAGTATTAAAGTTCCTATTGGTTGGGAAGAATTAGAAGCAATATATGAATTATCAATTAGAGGAGTTAGTGTAAATTGTACTTGTATATTTAGTGAAGCACAATGTATGCTAGCGACTAATGCCGGAGCACGTTATATTTCAATTTTCGGAAATCGTGTTAAAGAATTACGAGGTAGTTTTACACACGCTGTAGGAGCTACTCGTAAATGGTTAGATATGAATCAAATTACTGATACAGAAATTATAATGGGCAGTATTCGGTCTGGTATTGATATTGTCGATGCACAACTAGCAGGGGCACATATTGTTACAGCAGGACTTCCTCATTATCTTAAAATGAGTGAACATCCTGGTACTACCTCCTCTGTAGATCAATTTATGACGGACTTTAAGGAGTGGTTAGCGTGAAGATAGTTTATGCAGCAGTATTTACCGAAACATCTACGAATACTCCACAAGCTAACGCGTTCGAGAAACTGGGCCATAATGTAATTCGTTATGACTTTAAAGAAAAACTTAAAGAATTGGGTAGTGCTGATTTACGAGATGAGGATCTTATAAATACGTGCGTATCAGAAAATCCAGATTTACTTCTTTTTAGTAAGGGAGTAGGAATTAATAGTAGTATTATTCCTACGTGTCAAGATATTTGTCCAGTAGCTTTATGGTATATGGACCCAATGATAAATGTAGATCAAGAACTACATGAAAAAATTGATAAAGTTAATTCAGTTTTTTATACGGCTCCAACAGTTTTTAATATTCTAAAAGATAAAAATAAAAATAGTTATTTTATTCATGAAGGGTATGACCCTACTATTCATAAATTTAGGGATAAAATAGATTATATATGGGATGTTAGTTTTGTAGGAACTCTTAAAGAACATAGAGCGAAATACTATGAAAACTTTAAATTTCAATATTTTAATGATGTTTATAATAAAGCTCATTCAAAAATAATAAGCCAAACAAGAATTAATATTAGTTTTACTAATAATCAGGAGGGAACTTCTGATAGAGCATATAAGATAATGGGAGCTGGAGGATTTCTATTAACTGAAAAGTGGGAAGGGCTAGAAGACGACTTTATTCCTGGAACTGACCTCGCTGTATTTTCAAATGAAGAAGAATTTAAAGAAAAAATTGAATACTATCTTAAAAATTGGCAAGAACGTAAAGCTGTAGCTCGTAAAGGATACGAAAAAGTACAAAAATTTACAGTAGAAAACTGGGCTAGATTTATTATCGAGAAGGCAACAATATCATGAAGGCAAATTTAATCGGAGTAGGTTATTGGGGTTCTTTTATTTATAAAACCCTTAAAGAAATTGGATTTACAGAAATAGGGTTATGTGACCCAGTAGTTCCGGGTTCCTACTGTAATTATAAAAAAATGCAGGATGCACCTTTTGTTTTTATCGCAACTCCAGTTTCAACTCATTTTGAAATATGCAAATATTTTCTTTCTCTAGGTAAACGAGTTTTTTGTGAAAAACCCTTAGTTGTAACTGAAGAACAAGCATATGAACTTTATGAAATAGCAGAAAAACATAACACAATGCTATTTGTTGACTGGGTATTTACTTATAATTATGGAGTAGGACTAATAAAAGATCATGTTAAACATAAAAAAGAACAAGGTCAATCCATTAGCTCTGTCCAAATGCGACGTAGAAATACACATATTGATCATATTACTGATATACCTGCAAAACTAGATTTAGCAGGGCACGATATTTCTATTTTGTTAAGTATTACAGAATCGTTACCAATAGCAACCCAGTGGCACGAATATTCAAAAAATGTCGATTCTCCAAAGTTTGACAGTGCTAATGGCTATTTAACCTTTGGAGAGTTTACTGCAACTATTGATGTGAGTTGGTATAACTCCTATAAAGATAGAGAATGTATTATTAGATTTAAGGATGAAGAGTATATTATCTGGAATGATGTAGCTCAAACTGTAGAAATTCAGAAGAATTTTAGAGATCTTCCAGTTACTATTAGTTATTCAAATCATGCTTCTCCGCTAGAAAGGTCAATTAAACAATTTCTTATGTTTAATGAGAAAGCATATATAAAACAAAAAGAACTTACTATAAATATTCTAAGGATTTTAAATAATGGAAGTAAAATTCAATGATGTAGCTTCCCAATGGGAAGTAATCAAAAAAGATTGTTTACCTAAAATTTCATCTTTTTTAGAAAGTGGTAGGTATATAGGTCATGAATCAATAGAAGAATTTGAAAATAACTTTGCGGATTATATTGGTTGTAAACACGCAGTTGCAGTATCAAACGGTACAGACGCATTAAAACTAAGTTTGGATGCATTAGAACTAAAAGGGACTACTTGTGTAGCAATACCGGCAAATACCTTTATCTCTAACGCATTTGCTGCATCATATTTTGGGTATGATCTTAAATTAATTGATTGTAATGATTTTTATGGAATGAAAACTGCTGACCTTCATGCATGGTTTGCAGGTAGAAGGGAAGAATATGATAATGTAGTAGTTGTTCCTGTTCATCTATATGGTTACCCATCACAAATGGAAAGGATTATATCTTTATGCAAATTATATGATGCCTATGTAATAGAAGATTGTTCACAAGCTCATGGAGCCATGATTAGATTAGGAAAAGTAGGAAACTTTGGAGATTTTGGTGTTTTTTCGTGTTATGCAGGTAAAAATTTAGGTGCTGCTGGTGAAGGTGGAGTCATTACTACAAGTGATGAAAAACTCAGTATTAAATTAAAAAACTTGCGAGATTTAGGTTCCCCAGAAAAATACATTCATTCTAAATTAGGGTGGAATAATAGACCCCAAGCTATCCAATGTATTATTCTTAATGAAAAATTAAAGTACTTAGATGAATGGAACTCATATAGAAGTTATGCTGCTGAGATATACAATAAACTACTTAAAGATACTCCTGTTGTTACCCCTACAGAACCTAAATGGGCGGTTGTATCCTCGTTCCATTTATATGTAATTAGAACTGAAAAAAGGCAAGAATTACAAAACTTTTTAAGTACAAAAGGTATTCAAACAGGTATACATTATCCTATTCCAATCGGAGAAGCAGAGTACTATAAAGCGTCTAATTTAGTAACAAAAGCACATATTAATACACCTGTTTGGAAAGATCAGCTATTAAGTCTTCCGATGCATCCGTTTTTAGAAGATGAAGAAATTCATTATGTATGTAGAAATATAAAGGAATTTTTTAATGATAGTGAGTGAGTCACAAATTAGAGATTGCAAATTAGGTGAGGATGTATCAATTGTAAATCCGGTTAATATGTATGAATGTATAGTAGGACCTTTTACCCAAATCGGGCCATTTGTAGAGATACAAAAAGATGCTGTAATTGGTGCCCATTGTAAAATACAATCCCACACTTTTATATGTAGTAAAGTTTTTATTGGTCATTATTGTTTTATTGGTCATGGAGTTATCTTTACAAATGATACTTTTGCAAATGGAAGTCCAAATCCTGATCCTAATAGTTGGAAAGCAACGTTTATAGATAGTCATGTTACTATCGGATCAGGAGTAACTCTATTACCTGTTAATATTTGTTCGAATGTTACTATCGGCGCAGGAGCTGTAGTTACTAAAGATATTACTAAATCTGGAATTTATATTGGTAATCCAGCTAAACTATATAAAAGTCTCCCATGAGTTTACTTATTGTTTTTCCTCATGCTTTAGGTGATATGATTATACTTACCCCTGCTTTAAAAGCATGGTGTGAAAAGAATGATCCTCCCTCAATCGCGGTTCAACAAAGATTTAACAGTACTCCTTTGGATAACTGTCCTTATATTAAAAAAGTATATCGTATTTTAAGTGATCCGTGGCAAGATTTTGGACATCATAATACACAATTTGGATTTCCAGCCACATATCACCAAGGATTAGGTCATGCACAGAAAAATAATTATGACCAAGTATTAATGGCTCATGCTGAAGGTGAAACTATAAATTACGCTGAAATGCTTGGAGTTGATATTAAGAATTATAAACCAGAAATATTTATCTCTATAAAAGACAAACTAGAAGCATATAAATTTATTTATGAAAAAGTTCAAGACAACCCTTTTGGATTTACACAAACTGAAAGTGGCGATCCTGATAGAAGTTTTCCATCAGCATATGCGCCAGCATGGATAGATACTTACTTCGGTCTTCCAGTTATTGAAGCTGAAAAAGCACAACATTTATCTATTAATTCAGTTTTTCAAATTTTAAAAGAAGCTAGTGCAGTAGCAGTTCCTAACTCAGTTTTTTGGAGTGCAGCAGCAGCTTTAGGGAAAACCGTCAATCTTGCTTATTTTGCAAGGGGAGAAGAAGATTTAAATCGAAGAAAGCACGAAATTCACTACAATCGAAAGACTCCTTTTTATAATGAAGATTTTTATAAAAGTGTAGTATACGAAGTGGAAATGTTAACATGAGGAAATACAATGGCAAATAATGTTTATACTTATATTTCATTTGAAGGAATATCCGACAAAGCATCTGATTTTCTTACAAGTATTGAAGAATCAGATGATGAAACAAAAAAAATGTGCAGAATCTATGATATTCCGTATGAGGGTGAAAGTACAGAAGATAAAGTTAATACTTATGATTGGTATATAGAAAATATCGGTGCTAAATGGATGTATATGGAAGATGTTTCAGAGTACGGACTCGCCCTTACTTCTGCGTGGAGTTCCCCTATAGCTTTCTGTGATGCACTTTTTAAAAAATTACAGAGTTTAGATTCTCCTGATATTTTAATGTGGTGTCGATATGATGACGAAATGCCTAATTTTATAGGAGTTTATGGTCGTTACAAAGAGCTTGATTGGGATGAATGTGTAGAAGATGATTATTATAAAGAGTGTGTTGGTGATACCCCTTATAACACTATTACAAATGAAGATGGTGAAGAAGAACACGAGTGGAGTGATACTTGGTATGATAGTTTAGATACTTTTTGTAATAAAGAATACGAGGACTTTAAAAGTTATATATCAGAATGGAAAGAATATGAGCAGGATAGTGAATAATGCCAGATAAGAATTTTAAAATTTGGGGAGTAAGTTTTAGTCTAATAGGTGACTTAATTGTTGGATTACCCCAACTCACTTATTTCGAAAAGAAATATCCTGGAAGTTATAAATATTGGGGAATCCATAAAAAGATGTCTCACGCCGCCCCTTTATTCTATAATCATCCTCTAATTGATAGAATTAAAATTACTGATACATGGGGTGGATTTGGTGAATATGATTATAAACTAGCCTCTGATTGTGATATAACAACTCGTGATATAGACCACGAGAGAAAAACATTACTAAATGCAAGACCTGAAGATTACTGGTATAATAGACACGATATAATTGAACAAATAGCAAGAATGTCTGGTATTTCCGATATAAGAGAAGTCTTAACTGAAGAAGAATTACGACCTAAACTTTATAAATGGTTTGATGCTGATTTTGATGCTATTGAAAAGAATGAAGGGTACACTAAAGCCAGAACTAGTTCAGGAAAAATACCTAATAAAAGTATTGTTATCTGGCCTTTTAGTGGTTATAATCATTGGCCGAGTCGATCTCCGTCTCCACACTGGTGGAATGTATTAGTAGATACGTTAATTAATAATGGCTTTACTGTTTTCCACTGTGGGTGGATTGAAGAACCTCATGTATCAAATTTAGATGGTTATAATCGATGTGTAGACTTATCTTTTTTTGAACAAGTTAAAATAAGTTTAGCCACTAACTTAGCTATAGGAGCAGACAGTGGGTCAATGTGGACACTAGGGGCATACTCATTCCCAGCTATTCATTTAATGACGAATTGGAGAGATGGGCATGTTGAAAATTTTAGTGCTATGAATCCAGTTAATGTTAATGGAACTTCATTTTTTGCCTCACCAATGACAGATGGGTGGAACCATCAAGAAGTTTTAGATAGAGTATGGGAGATTACTACATGATTACCGCCAAGAAAATATCAGAGTGCAGGTTATGCAAGTCTGATGATTTAACACCTTTTTTCAGTACAGGAAGTATTTATATAAATGATTTTCCGACAACCCCAACTGGTCACAGAGGGAAAGCTGATATGACTCTGGTAAGGTGTAATAACTGTACATTAATTCAACTTGATCAAACAGTAGATAGTGAAGTATATTTTGAATATTGGTATCAATCCAAACTAAATAAAAAGATTGTTAATAACTTACAAGATATTGTATCTGAAGTAAGGGAAGAAGTATCATTAGAAGAAGGTGATTGGGTTTTAGATATTGGAGCAAACGACGGTACTTTACTAAGTTTTTATGAAGATTTGCCAATTACCAGAGTAGGATGTGATCCAGCTAAATCTATTCAAGAGGATTTAGCAAAACATAGTGATTATCAAATTAATGATTTATGGAATAAAACTGCATGGAATAACATAACCCACGCTAGATATCGAGGACAAAAAGCTAAAGTTATTACTGCTATTGCAATGTTCTATGACCTTGACGATCCTCATGAGTTTGTAAAAGATATTCAATACACTCTAGCATCTGATGGAGTATTTGTAGTACAACTTATGCCTGCTAGACCGATGTTAGATACTTATGATATTGGAAATGTATGCCATGAACATTTACTTTATTACACGTATGAATCGTTAAGCAAGTTATTTAATGAACATGGGTTAGAAATTTATAAAGTCAAAGAAAATGATATTAATGGTGGGTCATATCAACTATGGATTAAGCATGGGGATATTTTTAGTAGTTCTATGCCGTATGAAGAAGATTGTTCTCTATCGAGATTACATGAATGGACTAATCAAATTAATCAAAACCGTATTGAAACGGTGGATTTTATTAATCAGGAAGTACAAAAAGGTAAAAATATATATCTTTATGGAGCTTCTACCAAGGGGAATACAATTGCTCAATGGTACGGCTTAACACCTGATAATATTAAAGGTGCTGCAGAAATACATCCTGATAAGATGGGTAGATATATGGTAGGAAGTAAAATTCCTATTGTACATGAAGATGAAGTAAGAAAAGACGCTGACTATTTTGTTATAATTGGGTTTGGATTCAGAGATATATTTATCGAAAAAGAAAAAGAATTTTTAGAAAGTGGGGGAAAACTTATCTTTTGTACCCCAAAATTTGAGATTGTAGAACATGGTTAGAAAAAAAGCACTTATAACTGGAATTACTGGACAAGATGGAGCTTATTTAAGTCGATACCTTGTAAATAAAGGATATGAAGTTTATGGAGGTATACGACGTGGAAGTACAGATAGCACGTGGAGATTAGAAGAACTAGGAGTTCTAGACCAAATTAAACCTATTTTTTTAGAACTTCTAGAAGAATCTAATATTAATTACATTGTTAAAGATTTACAAGTACAAGAAATTTATAACTTAGCAGCGATGAGTTTTGTACGAACAAGCTTTGATTATCCAGTATATACTGCTAATGTTGTTGGATTGGGCGCAATGCGATTCTTAGAAGCTATAAGACAAGAAAGCCCGCATACTCGATTTTATCAAGCTTCTTCATCAGAAATGTTTGGTAAAGTAACAGAAACACCACAGAACGAAAATACCCAATTTTATCCTCGTTCTCCTTATGCAATTGGAAAAGCTTTTGCACACTTTTCAGTTCTTAATTATCGAGAAGCTTACAAAGTTCATGCTAGTTCTGGAATGTTATTTAATCATGAATCACCCTTACGAGGACTTGAATTTGTTACCCGTAAAATAACTTCTACTTTAGCCCATATTGCTAATGGAGAAGATATTGTACTCGAATTAGGTAATATAAATGCTCAAAGAGACTGGGGATATGCTGGTGATTACGTTAAAGCTATGCATCTTATGTTGCAACAAGAAGAACCTGATGATTATGTAATTTCAACAGGCGAAACTCACAGTATTAGAGAATTTCTAGAAATTGCTGCTGATCATCTAGGTATGGAACTTACCTATTCGGGTTCAGGAATTGATGAAAAAATTTATAATCAAGACGGCAAAATGATTGGTCGTATTAATCCAGTACATTTTAGACCGACAGAAGTGGATTTACTATTAGGAGATTCAACAAAAGCAAGAAAAGTTCTTAAATGGAAACCAGAATTTAGTTTCAAAGAATTAGTTAAAGTTATGGTGGAATCAGATTTTGAGAAAGTTGAGAGCGGTATTAAATTACAATGAATATTTATATTACAGGTGTGGCAGGTTTAGTAGGTAGTAATCTAGCTAAATGGTTAATAAGAGCGGGTCATACCGTAAAAGGATGTGATATCCTAATTGGTGGGTATGAAGATAATATACCGGAAACGATTGAATGGTCAAAAACAGATATTTGTGATACTGAACAAATGCAAAAAGAATTAGAAGGAATTGATATAGTTGTACATACAGCAGCACTTCCTTACGAAGGTTTAAGTGTTTTTAGCCCCGCCTTAATTGCACAAAATATCGTCGGTGGAACAACTAGTGTAGCATCTGCTGCTATTCAAAATGATGTAAAAAGATTTATATTTTGTAGTTCAATGGCTAGGTATGGAAGTCAAGTACCTCCTTTTACAGAAAATTTAACGAAAAAACCAGTTGACCCTTATGGGATGGCTAAAGCCCAAGCAGAAGATATGTTATTTCTTTTAAGTGACATTCATGGATTAGAAGTAACAGTAGCAGTCCCTCATAATATTATTGGAGTGGGCCAACGGTATACAGATCCTTATAGGAACGTTGCTGCTATTATGATTAATAGCACTATTAAGAATGAAAAGATTTATGTTTATGGAGATGGACATCAAAAAAGAAGTTTTAGTGATATTTCTGATTGCGTAAAAGCTTTAACACACATAGCTGAGAGTGACCGTAACTTAAATAGAGAAGTTTATAACATTGGTCCTGATAAAAATGAAATTACCATTAATAATTTAGCTGAGTATGTATCAATAGTAACAAACTTAAGCCCAGAAATAATACACATTCCCGATAGACCACATGAAGTTAAAAATGCTTATTGTTCAAGTGATAAAATTAAACGAGAATTTAATTATAACGCTACGATGCCCTTAATAACTACTCTTACACAAATGACAGATTGGATTTATACAAGAGGTTCTCAGGCATTTGATTATCATTTACCAATTGAAATTACAAATAAAAAAGAATTACCACAAACTTGGAAGGATCAATTATTCTAATGATTATAGTTGGAAGTAAAGTTACTTTTATAGTACCATCAGCAGATGCAAAATGTGACTATGCAGATGGAGAAATTTTAGATATTTCTTATAAAGATAAAACATTAACTATAAGAGATGAGAGAGACAAATGGGTTTATGATATTATGACAAAAGATGATGTTCTTGCTTTTCATACTAAAGATAAAATTAAACAGTTGTTTCTTAAAATATTCTTATGATTAATATTCCAGTTGCGGTGGGGGAAGTAGCTGATAAAATAACTATTTTAGAGTTAAAGTTACGATTTATTAAAGATAAAGAGAAAACTAATAATATTAAAAAAGAATTAATGCTTCTTAAAGAAATATATGACAAATGTGTGGAATCTCATAATAACTCTACGCAAAATAGAATAAGAGCGTTACAGTATAACCTTTCCGAAATAAATCAACAAATTTGGAAAATTGAAGATGCCATTCGTTTTCAAGAAAAAAATGAAAAATTTGATGTAAACTTTATTCAGCTAGCACGGTCAATATATAGAAATAATGATCGTCGTGCAAAACTTAAAAGACAAATTAATTTACTAACTAATTCAGAAATAATAGAAGAAAAATCATACGAGGAGTATTAACATGGGCGATGCTTTATATGAACAATATATGAACCTTACTAGAGAAAACGGACTTTTAAAAAAAGAAGTAGCTGAAATGCAAAAATCAGTACATACTCTTCAAGTAAGAGTAAAAGAGCTAAATGAAGAGTTATATACTTTAAAAAGAGAAAATAAATGACATTTACTGTAATTACACCTTATGTTTTTGAAAATGAAATTACGGAAGTAAGAAAATATGCTCCGTGGCAACTAGATTGGATTTTTGAACAAGATAATTCTAGAATAGGCCCTGATATGATGTATCAAAAATTATGGAAACTTACAGACCAAGATGTATTTATTTTTCATGCCGATATGCAACCTTTTCCACCGTGGGAAAATTGGTGGGATTATGTTAATACCTACGCTAACAAGTTTCCTGAAGCTGGTATATTAGGATGTAAATTACTATATCCAGCTAAAAATGAAGAAGGAAAATATTATATAGAGTGTGCTGGTGGAAAATTTGAAAATGAAAAACCCGAACACTATGGCTCGGGTATTGAAATGGGTAATAGATTAGCATTTAAAACTCCAGAAGTAGATTCTGGACAATATGATTGCGTTAGAGAAGTTGCATGGTATACTTTCGGTGGAATTTTTATTAGAAGAGAAGTATTAGATGAAATTGGAGACTTTGATCCTCAATATGAGTGGAGTTATAACAGAGATGTTGATTACTGCCTTAAAGTTAGAGAAAAAGGATGGAAAATTTATCAGATTCCAGTTCCTTTATTTCATTATCAAAGTAAGGATGTAAAAAGAATTAGAACACAAGACAACATAGATGCAGAACAACGTAACCTAAAAAGGTTACAGGATAATTGGAAAGATAATCCATTATATGCAACTATTGATAATATTATTAGTGAGAAATAAATGCCAAATATAAACAAAGAAGAATTTGATAAAAAACTACGTGCACTACGCACAAAATACGCAATAGAAGATAATATTACGCTAACATGGGTAATTTATATTCTTCTTTTTGCTATAGCTTTAGTGCTTATTTTAGGAGCATCTCTAATACTATGTATAGGTTTAGGATTATTTTTAATCGGACTACCTTTTGCATTTATAGAAGGGGTTATAAAAGGATTTAGGAAAAATGATTAAAAAATCAGTAATTAGCTTAATTAGCTACGATGCAGAATACTTACCTAAAAGTATTAGATCATACTATAATTATGTAGATGAAATTGTACTAGGATTAGACGAAAATAGAACTTCATGGAGCGGTAATAAGTTTACCTTTGACGAAGAAAAACTCTTCAAGGAATTAGGAGAGATTGATGGGGATAATAAGATAGAAGTTATTGAAGATAATTTTTATAGAAATCCTGATAAATATATAGAAAATGATAATTTTGAACGGAATTTCTTGAAATCTCATTGTACTCATAATTGGATTATGAGTTTTGATGCAGATGAAGAATTAATTAATGCAGATGACTTTTTTGTTAAGTTTTGTCCTTTTGTTGAAAAGTATTATGATTCCTATGATCTTGCATTTACATGGTTTTTACCGTATAAAGAATTTGATAATGACTACTTAGTGATTGCTAATGAAGATGGAAGTTTTATTCGTACTGAACAGCAAGGTTTTGCTACTAGTAAAATAAATCAATACATTTATGCAAGATGGACTAACCTAACACAAAATAATCCTACTCGATTACTTTTAACTCCTTTAACAATTAAACACTGGAGTCTGTGTCGTTCAGAAACAGCTTTACATCAAAAGATTAATAATATTGGACACGCAGATATTGCTGAAAGAGGAGACCCTTTTTATGAAATGTGGAAGAATGTTACTCTAGATAACTATCACGAGATGAAAAATTTTAAAACGTCAGGTCTTGGGCAACCTTCCCAATGGCCTAGCTTAGTTCGAATACCGAAACCGATCTTTGAACAAGCATTAATCCAAAATACAGGAATGGTATACTAATGAAAAAAATAGAAATTATTGGCAAATTTTACGATAATCATAGCCTAGCAATTATTAATCGCGAAGTAGCAATTAGATTAGCAGATAAAACTAACTATCCTAATATTGACTTAGCTATTACTCCTTTAGATCAATATAATTCTGAGTTTAAAGTTAGTAAAGAGTCTATTAAGACTCTTAAAGAATTAGAAGGCAACGAAGTAGAACCCGATATTCAAATTAGGCATACCTATCCTCCTATTTGGAGATGGCCTGCCCATAATAAAACAAAACTAGTTTATATTCAACCTT
>Ga0114934_10001539_pt1 | contig 14961 bp, 12 predicted proteins | sample 4SBtaG_2_FD_99695 | JGI IMG/M metagenome (GOLD analysis project Ga0114934, IMG submission 99695) | Deep subsurface microbial communities from Kolumbo volcano to uncover new lineages of life (NeLLi) - 4SBTROV10_white metaG | ecosystem: Environmental > Aquatic > Marine > Volcanic ... | reverse complement strand
GGCGATTACTATATTGATGATTACTATCCACAAAATAAATCTCTTTCTTTTTATATTGCAATCAGACCTTATAATCCAGAAAGTATTATTCCTATTTTTTCAATTGAATATAATGAGAAAAAAAATGCCTTCAAAATCAATAATAAAGATTGGCTCTTTCTAAAAAATAAGCCAAACAGAGTTTTTTGTTCTAATCAGGAAAATGGCGATAGCCACAAATTCACAAATTCAAAAGAGCAATGCTTTAAAACAAAAGACAAAAGCGGACTCTGTTCAGCTATTGCCGAATTTAAAATTCAAAAAGAAGGTGCCTTTGAAACTCAAATTATAATCCCCCAGACTCAAGGTAAAGAAAAAACCATAAAAAAAATATTTAACACAAAATTTTCAGATTTAAAAAACAACACCATTAAAATTTGGAATCTAAAGAAAAGCCTGTCTTTAAAAATTCAAACCCCTGATTCTAAAATAAATAATGCTTTTGAAAGTAGCAAAAATAATCTTCTCGTACTTTTAGATGACAAAGAATTGCCTCCTGGTGCTTTTACTTATCATAAAATGTGGTTCAGAGATGCGGCTTACTCTGTTACGGCACTATTAAAATTAGGATTTCATAATGATGTTAAACGACTATTATCTTACTACTTTTCACATCAAGAGCCTTCAGGTTACTTTTTATCTCAAAATGGGGAATGGGATTCAAATGGTCAAGTTTTATGGACAATAAGTCAGTATTATAAATTTTCACAAGATAAAAATTTTATTCTTCATCATCTGCCAGCCTTAAAAAAGGCCTGTTTATGGATTTTTCAGCAAACAGAAAAGACAAAAAAAAATCCAAAAGATTTACACTATGGACTTCTACCTCCTGGATTTTCAGCTGAACATTTTGGGCCATCAAATTATTACTATTGGGATAATTTTTGGGCCTATGCTGGAATTAGAGATTTCATAGAAATTGCAGAATCATTAGGGAAAAATGTTTCAAACCTTAAATCAAAAAATCAAATATTTTGGACTAATATTCGAAGTTCAATAAAACGAGTTCAGACTAAAATAAAAGAAAAATATATTCCTTCTTCGCCTTATAGAAGAAAAGACAGTAGTATCATAGGCAGTTTAGTGGCTATTTACCCTCTGCAAATTCTTGACCCCAATAGTGAGGAAGTCAAAAATACTTTAAAAATTATTAAAAAGAAATATATGAAGCAAGGCGGATTTTTTCACAGACTCATGCACTCTGGATTAAATGTATATTTAACAGCTCATGTAGCCGAATCTTTTCTTATGCAAAAATCTTTTCAAGCCATACCCATTTTTCAATGGATTTTAAAAAATGCCACGTCTACATATACTTTTCCTGAAGCCATTCATCCTGAAACAGGAGGTGGCTGTATGGGAGACGGACATCATGGCTGGGCTACATCTGAACTCATTCATTTATCTCGAAATTTTCTTTTTTATGAAAAAGAGTCTACCTTAATTTTTTTCCCTATGATGCCTTCACACTGGTTGGACATTGATAACAAACTCACTGTCGACAAGGCCTATTCTGCTTTTGGACAATTTAATTTTTCACTAAAAACTACATCTGACCATGTAATCTTCAAATTTAAAATGGAAAAACCAACACAACCACCTAAAAAATTGGAAATTAATTTCCCAGTAATTTTTGATTCAGCAAAAATAAACAATACTGTCATTGCTGAGAAGAACAAAACTTTAACTTTACCTTATAAAGAGGAATTAGAAATTTATTTTAAAATATAAAAAAAAACTTGACATTTGGATTTTAAAATACTAATTTTATTTTGATAAATAACTTTTTTTGAAGTTAAAAGTCAACTGATAAAAATTTTTACGTCTAATTTGGGGGTGCATAAATCCAAATCGCCTTTAGTTTACTTATCAATTGATATATTGGCGATAGCGATAAAGAGAGATACAATGAGAAATTTAATTATTCTAATTTTAGTATTATTTAGCTCAAATTTATTTTCACAAGGGGTGTCCTTTAAAAAAGGAAAAGCACAAATAACCCCTGATTCCTATAAAACTTTAGATGCTCTCGGCAAAAAAATAGTTAAAGCTATAAAGAAAAACCCTAATTTAAAAATTAAGATAATGGGTCATACAGATAATAGAGGTTCTATAGCTGTCAATAATAAACTTTCCTTATTAAGAGCCAATGCAGTGAGAGATTATTTAGTTAAAAAATTTAATTTGGATCAAGCAAAATTTATTACAAAAGGGATGGGACCGTCACAGCCAATCGCTTCAAATGATACCGCAGAGGGAAGAAATAAGAATAGAAGAGTAGAAGTAGTAATTCAAGGGGAGAAGATTGTTTTGACAGGAGAAATAGAAGAACCAGATGCATGGATTAAGTGGCTGAAGAATAATGTGAAGTATCAGCCGAAAGATAAACCTGTATGGAAGGATGCACAAATTAACAAAGCACTATATAGATTATGGAAAGTCAATACATTAAAAAAATCAATAAGCACTGTACAATTTAAAGACAACAGCACCTTAGATATGTCTCCAGAAACTCTCATAACAATATATGGAAACATAGGTGATGCAGCACAAAAACTTAAAAATAATAAATATCATGTTGAGTTATCAACCGGTGAACTTTTTAATAAACTTAAATCTATAACTCCTAAAAAGAATTTAAATATTTCTACTCCTGCTTGTGGTCTTTCTATTTTTTCAAAAGAAAATAATATCGAAGTAAATAAGAAAGACTCAACCCTTGCCAGTATTTATGAAGGTTATGTTAAAGCAGTAGCACAAGGAAAAACCGTAAAAGTACCAGCTGGATATGGGAATATTACCGAGAAAGGAAAAGCACCAGGGAAACCTATTCCGCTTCCTAAAATTCCTTCAAAGTTTGATGCAAAAAATCTTAGTGGAAAATCTTTAAATATAAAGTGGAAGAATGCACCTAATGTAGCAGGTTATAATGTTCAATTATCTACAGATAAGGAATTTAGAAATTTAATAATAAATAAAAAAGTAGATAAAAATGAGATAGAAGTAACTAACTTGGCATATGGAAAAACGTATTATTATAGAGTTAGAGCCATTGATAGTGTGGGATTAAAAAGCAAATTTTCTAAATTTCAAAAAATTATATTTAAAAAGAAATCAATTTCTCTTCGTAAAATTCCTTCAAAGTTTAATGTAAAAAATGTTAATGGAAAATCCTTAAATATAAAGTGGAAGAAAGCACCCAATGTGGCAGGTTATAACTTTCAACTATCTACAGATAAGGAATTTAAAGATTCAATAATAAATACAAAAGTAACTAAAAATAAGATACAAGTCAATAACTTGGCAGATGGAAAAACGTACTATTATAGGGTTAGCTCCTTTGATAGAGATGGGTCAAAAAGCCAATTTTCTAAATTTCAAACAATTATATTCAAAAAGAAATCAGAAAATGAGCCACCAATAAGAAACAATTTGATAAAAAGAAAGCCAATGAAAAAAAATGTTGGATTATCTATAACAGGTGGCCCGAATTTTTTTAGTGGTGATGCTAAAAAATATATAAAAAATGGAATAGATTTGCCAAAACTAGAATATAATATTTATCTCAGCAATTTTTCATTAATACCTCATTGGACACTTTATCATTTCGTCTTAAATAACTCAGACAGTAATTTGGAGAATAACTTAACAGGAAAAATGCTTATATTTAGTATTGGAGCAAATTATGAGTTCTTTAAATCTAAAATAACTCCTTTTTTAGGGATGAATTTGGGCGGTGTGTTCATAAATAGTATACCTGGGAAATCAAAATTTTTTGGAATAATTCCTGTTTTGGGGCTTAAATATAAGATAAATGCATCGTTTAATGTTGTTATTCATTCAGATTATATATATAGTTTTAATAATTTAAATTTATTTGCAGTAAATTTTGGGATTGAAATTAAATGATTTTTAAAAATAAAAAAATAAATATTTATCACAAGTTGGTTGTAAGTATTACTATCGCTGCTGTGATACCTCTTATAATCCTGGGATATTTTTTAACAACTATAAATATTGATACATTACATCGTTTAATTAAGGAATATTATTTATCAATTACAGACAATATTTCTGGAAAAATAACAGATGAAATAGATATTGTCGTACAAAACTTAAATGAATTTTCTTCAATATTGGGCAATGAAAGAATATCAAATATTCAAAAAATAAATTTAATAGCATTAAAAATAAAACGCTCGCCGCTTATTAATTATATTCTTATATATGATGAAAAAGGCAATTTTTTGGATATGCTTAAACCTAAAAATCTTTCTTTCCCTTTTAAAATTAAAAATTCTTTGGGAAAAGAAATTATAAATTCATTATCTAAAAATGACAAATATATCAGTGAAATTGTTTATCCTGATAAAAACAGTTACCCTTATATCAAAATTATTGTAAAATGGTATAATAAGAATAAATTATTCGGATATATTGAAACATATTATAGTCTTGAACATCTATCAGATACTATAAGTTTGGCATCAATGCGCAAATTCAACAAGAAAAATTTGATATTTATTATTGCTAATAATGGAAATATAATTGTTCATAATAAAAAAGATTATGTATTATCAAGATATAATTTAATAAATAAAGAAATTCTTCAAAATATAAAAAATGTCGGAGATTTAAAAAAAATATTTCGGACCGATTTAGGTTTTTCAACAGAATTTCTAAAGGATGGCAAAAAATTTATTGGCAATTTACAAATCATCCCGGAATTGCATAGTGGCATTGTTATATACCAACAAAAAGCAGTGGCTTTTGCTTCTGTAAAAAGAATGATTATACAAATTTTCTTATGGACTATACTCGCAATAATATTTTCTATTTTAATTGCATTTATTTTAAGTAAAGTTCTTACTACTCCTATTCTAAAACTCGTTGATACTATCAAGATACTTACGACAAAGAAAAAATTAGGTTTGCAGGTGAATGTTAAAAGTAATGATGAAATAGGAGAACTTGCAAACTCTTTTAATAATATGTCATCTGAATTATTGAAATATAGCCAACAGATTAAGGAATCAGCTATTGTGCAATCAAAATTATCAAGATATTTTTCTCCAGCAATAATGGAACAAATTTCACAAACGAAGGACGTTCTATCTATGGGCGGAGTAAAAAAAAATATAGCTGTATTATTTGTTGATATTCATGATTTTACGACTTTGTCTGAAAAATTAGACCCGAAGGATATTGCAATTTTATTAAATTCATTTTTCTCAAGATCTGTAAAAAATATTTTTAAATGGGAAGGAACAGTTGATAAATTTATTGGTGATTGTGTAATGGCGATTTTTAATGCTCCTTATGATATAGATGATTTTGTTTATAAAGCTATAATGGCAGGGAAAGAACATATTGATTTTATAAAACAGGAATCTGATAATTTTAAAAAACGTTTTGGACATGATATTTCAATAGGAATAGGAATTGATACTGGTGAAGCAATTGTCGGTAATTTGGGTTCTACTGATAGAATGGAATATACGGCAATAGGGGATGTCGTAAATACGGCCTCAAGAATTGAAGGAAAAGCAGGTAAGAATGAATTATTAATAACTGAAAATTGTTATAATGTAATTAAGGATAGAATAGAATGCACGTTTCTAGGTGAATTTGAACTAAAAGGGAAAAAGGCAAAAACAAAAATTTATGTTGTATCTTAAAAATGTTGATTGACTATTAAATGTTTTTCCCAAAATATTTGGATTCATCCTTATTGAGTAATTTCCTAATTTTTTCTAAGTATAAAAAATATGAATTTACTATTAGAGCATACCCCAGTATAAAAAAAGATTCACTAGGTCAAAGTTTAAAATTTCAGTTGCGAAATCAAAAAAATAGGTGCCAGATCTTATGATTTCTATTGCAATGGCGAGCCTACGCATAAGGCGTGGCCATCTCATGCTAAAAAAAGAAGAATTTTGGTGTCAGAGCTTGAAATTCCAGTTTCCAATTAAAAAATAGGGGTCAGAAGCTAAAAATATCATAAGGTAAATGTAATTTTTTAACACTCTTAAACAAAAGATTTAAAGGCAAACCAACAACATTATAATAGTCACCCTCTATTTTTTTTATAAAAAAAGCTGCTGATTCTTGAATTCCATATCCACCTGCTTTATCAAAAGGCTTGTATAATTTTATATACTTTTCAATATCTGCTTCGGAAATGTTATCAAAAAAAACCTTTGTTCTACACCAATTCTTAATAATCTGCTTCTTATAAACGAGTACTAAACCAGAATATACAAAATGCGATGTATTTCTAAACTTTAGAAGCATTGATTGTGCTTCATGAAAATTTTTAGGTTTACCCAATATTTTCCCTTTCCATACTACAACTGTATCAACTCCGAGAATAAGAGATTCAGGATATTTTTTTTGAACATCTAAAGCCTTTTGTTCAGCATTCAAAATCACTGTAGCCTTTGGTGATCTATAAATATTCTCAACCACAGATGGGGCTACGCTTTTAAAACGCAACCCCATTTGTCTCATTAAAGACTTTCGTCTTTCAGAAGAGGAGGCTAGTATGAAAAAATTATCCATTATCTAAACCAATGAATATAGTAACACCATGTCGCTTTATGAGAAATAAAAATGAACCGACTCCATCCTTATATTTATTAATAATTTTGGAATAATCTTTTATTGTTTTTATTGGCAAATTATTGATACGCAAAATAATATCCCCTACTTGCAATCCACTCTCTTGAGCTGCACTACCATTCTCAATTTTGCTTATTATAACACCATCTTTTTCTTCTGCATCAATATGATATTGTTTTTTTATCGAATCAGTCAATGGTAGAACATTAATCCCAAGCCATGTTTTATTAATTTCTTCTTCTTGTGAAGTAACATTTTCTGAAGGCATTTCCTTAATTTTAACTTTTAAATTTTTAATTTTATTATTTCGTTTGACTTTAATTCCATAGATTTTTCCAATTGTTGATAGAGCTACTATTTTTCTTAGCTGATCTACATCTTCAATTTTTTTTCCGTCAAATTCAGTAATGACATCACCAACTTCAATTCCAGCCTTTAATGCAGGACTATCCTTTGAAACATCAGATACCAAAACACCACTATTGGGTTTCATTCCCAGTGGTTTCGCAATTTCTTCTGTTAAATCCTGCACATAAACACCTAACCAGCCTCGCACAACCTTTCCATTTTTCTTTAACTGAGGGACAATAGATTTTGCCATATTAATAGGTATAGCAAATCCAATTCCAACGCTACCTCCATTAGGAGACGCAATAGCTGTATTTATGCCAATTACCTCCCCTCTTATATTTAGCAATGGCCCACCACTGTTTCCAGGATTGATAGAAGCATCGGTCTGAAGAAAGTCTTCATAATCTTCTACACCAACTTTGTTGCGACCTTTCGCACTTATAATCCCTGCAGTGACTGTTTGATTTAATCCAAAAGGATTTCCAATAGCAATAGCCCAATCACCAACCTCCACTTTATCGGAATCACCTAACTTCGCTGTTGGCAAATTCTTAGCCTTAATTTTCAAGAGTGCAAGATCTGTTTTTGGATCCGTTCCAATAACTTTTGCTTTAAATTTACGCCCATCAGGCAAAGTCACAATAATTTTTGTAGCATTTTTAACAACATGAAAATTAGATAAAAGATAACCATCTTCCCCTATAATAACCCCTGTCCCCAATGCTTTCTGCTTATACTCTTGCGGAATATTAAAAAAATGATCAAAAAAATCATTTCCAAAAAATTGAAAAAAAGGGTCATTCTTTGAAAATTGCCTAGCTTGTCTAATAATAGTTTCACTACTTATATTAACAACCGCAGGCTTTACCTTCTTTGCTACAAGTCTAAAAGCAGACTGAACCCCTTCAGCTCCAGTCATATTGTCAGAATTAATTAAAGAGCCAGCCTTAAGATCTTGTGAGTTGCTTTTAAAACTCATAGACAGAATGGAAAAAAGCAACATGCCAACAAAAATAAAAAATCCACCTAACAAAATATTTTTAAATTTAGAATTAAAAGAAGCCATAAACTACCTCCTTTTTATAACCTTTTATTTTATATATAATATAAGGTCTAAAAATGAAAAATACATGAAAACAGAAAAAAAATTATATAAAAAATAAAATTTGATTTCCTTTTTTTTAATTATTATATTTCTTTACTAATTTGAAGGAAATTTTATGGAATGGCGTGCCAGTCACATATTAGTAAAAGAGAAACATTTAGCAGAAGAAATTTATAAGAAAATACGAAAAGGAAATCGTTTTGAGCAATTAGCACGTGAATTTTCCACATGTCCAAGCAAATCAAAGGGTGGGGATTTAGGTTTTTTTGGCCCCAATAAAATGGTAAAACCTTTTGAGGATGCTGTTAAGCGTTTATCTCATGGAGCCATATCTAGACCTGTTCACACTCAATTTGGGTGGCATATTATAAAAAAAACAGGTGAGAAAAAATAACTTATTCTAGCATCTAAAAAAAAACAAATTGAATCGTTAAGAAAAACAAATAATTCTAATATCTACTTAGAAGCAAAAAGATACATCACAGATAAAGGATTAATAGGCACTCCATAACGTCTCACTTCAAAATGCAAATGTGGTCCTGTAGAACGACCTGTATTCCCAGATTTTGCAATAATTTTTCCTGCAGAGACATATTGCCCTCGTTTCACTTTTATATAAGAAAGATGTCCATAAATCGTAGTAAATCCACCTTTATGTCTCAAAACAACGACTAACCCATAACCACCTTTTTTACCAGCATAAATAACTTTTCCATTTGCTGCTGCTTTTATAGGAGTACCCACATTACAACCAAAATCAATTCCAGGATGGAAATCCCTCTTCTTTCTATTAAAAGGATCACGACGCCAACCAAAAGGCGAAGTTATTCGTCCTCCTGCAGGACGAATAAAATTTAGTCCTAATAAGTTGACACGTTCATCATAAGACAATTTTACACCAGGAATAAATATTTCTAAATTTGTATCAACACTATTTGTAGGCGAAAAAGATAAATCATTCACATCAATTAAATCTTCTACAGAAACATGATATTGTGTAGCTATGGACCATAAAGATTCATCGGGAGTCACTTCATATAAAATTCCACTTTGATTAGGAATAAGAATTTTTTGTCCCACTTGTAATTGGTGCATATTTTTCAATTTATTAACAGTAATAATAGAATCAAAAGAAATACCTTTTGATTTAGCTATGCTCCATAAACTATCAGATTTTTTCACTTTATACATTTGTGTTTTGAAAATAGGAGGGCCACCAATTCCAAAATGACGGCGCAAAACAAATTTAATTGGATTATACAGAAGGCCTAATAAAAGAACTGATAAAAAAATCAGAATAATTTTTTTATACTGCAATAAATAATTCAAAAATTTCTTGCTAGAATAAAATGGATGCAAATACTTATATTTAAATAATTCAAATTTAAATCTCAACATAGATATACTCTTTTTTATATATCGGCTCAAAGAAGGCATTTTTTTAATCCTTTTATTTCGAATAGTTATCAAAAATTTCATCAATTTCATGATTTAATCGATCAATTTGTGTAAGATAGTTATTATAAATTTTTATATTTTTCTCATTTTTTTGAGGTCGTGTTGCAAGCCAGTCATCAAAATCAGCTTTCTTTTTTTCTAAATTAGCCATTTTTTTCTTTAATTTTTTAGCTATGTTTGTAGGAAGTTTTTTTAAAAACTTTTTCATTTCTGATGGTCTTTTTCTTAAAAGTCTTTTTACTTCTTTTATGAAACTATAGGCAGTCTTATTTTGTCCAGCACTTAATCTACCTAATTCTGTTGTGCCATTTGAATCTAAAATAATATAAGTAGGAAATCCTCTGATTCCATATTGTTGTGCTAATTGTTGATTTCTCGCTCTGTACTTTTTAGGAACTAAATTGGGATTCTTTCTTGGAAAATCAAGATACACAAGATACATTTCATTTTTAGCATAATTATCCCAGACTTTTTTGGAAAATACATTTCTAGCCATTAGCTTACACCATGGGCACCAATCAGAACCTGTAATTTGCAAAAAAATAGGTTTATCTTCTTTTTTTGCTTTAACCAAAGCTTTATCATAATCCATAGTCCACTTTCCTAAGGTAGCGCCATTTTTCTGCACATCTAAAGCCAATAAAGACCCAAGCCCAAATAAAAATACAATAAAAAAAACAATTCTTTTCATAAAATATCCTTCTCTTACTTTTTTTTATTTTGAAAAATCGAATATAAAATTAATAAAACAACAAATCCCAAAATAGATAATAAATAATTCGTTTTTTGTCTTACCTTAAAATTTACATCTCGTGTAACAGGTAATAAACAAGCATCATCTACACAACATTGATAACTTATTTTCAGAGGAATAATTGCACCTAAAGATTTCTTATTTTTAAGTTGCACCTTTATATTAAATTTTCCTTGATAGCCCTCATCATCTTTAGATTGTGATTCTGCAGGAAATTCAACTTTGTCTACAATATAATTAGAATTTTGACTTTCTACCTGAAATAAATCATTTTTCTGTATATGGGCATCCCCTTTTATGTCAAATTTAAGGATAAGCACAATATTTGTTTTACTAATCTGTCTCCCTTGAACCTTAATATCAATATCTTTAATCGGATCAAATTTTTCTGTCCATTGAGCGTAGAGTAAACCGAAAGTCATTAACAATAAAATAAATACTATTTTTTTCATTATACAACCTCACTCAATACAAAAGAGCATAATATAATATATTTACACCCATTTTCAAAGCAGATTCCCGAATTTTCCAAGGGTCATGATGAACCCACTGCTCCTCCCATCCATCAGCAATGTCAGCATCATAATCATAATATAACACAAGTTTATTGTCAATAAACAATCCATAACCCTTAGGTGGACCACCTTCATGTTTATGAATTTTTGGCAAACCTTCATCAAAGTCAAAGTAAGAATGATAAATAGGGTTAGAAAAAGGGACTTCTTTCAATTCTTTATCTGGAAATATTTTTTTTAATTCTCGTCTTAAAAATTTATCTAGGCCATAATCATCATTACAAAACAGAAAACCACCATTTTCCAAATACATTTTCAATCTATCTTGTTCTTCCAAGTTTAGAGTAATATTGCCATGTCCATTAATATACAAAAAAGGATAAAGAAACAGATCATCATCAAGTAAGGAAACCACTTTTTCTTTTAAATTAACCTTTAAATCAGTATTCTGCTGAGTGTAAAGCAACAAATGTCTAACTCCTGTCAAGCCATTATACCAATCTCCACCACCGTCATATTTTAAGACAGCAAACACGAAGTTATCATTATGTGCAGATAAAAGTGTCCCCAAAAACAAGAACAAAAACATATAAAATCTAAATTTATTTTTTATCATATTTTGAAAAAATAGATTGAGATTTCAAAATTTGAACAGCTTCTCGCAATTGATTATCATTCGCAAGGTCATATATGGCAGACTTTTTAGTTTTTCTATATCGAATACGAGCTTCTATAATAGAATCGGGTAAATTAATATCAGCTTTCTGTAACTTTTTTTGAAGTTCTTGCAAGTCTTTTTTTGTATAAGTTGTGTGCTCTTTTACAAAGTTTTTAATAATATTAGTTTTGTTCAACCTAACAATAGATTTAATTTCTTTTTTCGTTAATTTTTCTGGTTCAATTACAATATCAGGTTTAAGGCCTTTTTTATCAATCATACGATTAGCTGGAGTATAATATCTTGCAATCGTGAGCCGCAATCCATAATCATTATCTAAATTCAAGACAGTCTGCACAGAACCTTTTCCATAACTTTGGGAACCTAATAAAACAGCTCGTTTTGTGTCTTGCATAGCACCAGAAAAAATCTCAGAAGCAGAGGCACTCCCTTGATTGATCATAACAATCATAGGTATATTTTTAGGAACCACGAGATTAGGTGAGGCATTATAAACATGGTCATTCATAGGTATACGACCTTTAGTTGATACAATAGGTCCTTTATCTAAAAACATATCTGAAATTTCCAAAGCTGCACTTAAAAGTCCACCAGGATTATTGCGCAAATCAACAATTAAATATTTAATTTTTTGATTTAAAATTTTTTGAAGTGATTTTTTTAATTGTTCAGGTGTATTTTTACTAAAAGAGGTAATTCTTACATAACCTACATTTGTTTGAATGGTAGAAGTCTTCACACTTTTAATTTTAATAATTTCGCGTGTAATATCAAATTCAAGCAAATCTGGTTCATCTTCTCTTTCAACAGAAATATGGACTTTCGTACCAGCAAGTCCTCTCAATTTATTAACAGCATTCTCAAGAGAAATGCCAATAGCATTAGTACCTTCTATTTTGACTATTTTATCACCAGCCTCAATACCGACTTTTTCAGCTGGAGTATCTTCCATAGGAGAAATCACTGTCAACTTGTTATCCCGAATCCCCACCACTATACCAAGTCCACCATATTTTCCAGAGGTCTCAGTTTTTAAATTATCATAAGATTTAGGTTTCAATAAAGCCGAATGTGGATCACCAAGGCCTTTTATCATTCCGTCAATAGCATTATGAATTAAATCATCAGGTTTCTGCTCATCAACATACTCATTTAAAATTTTTTGATACACTTGACTAAATAAAATTAATTCTTGCTGAGCCTTATTAGAATCACCTGCTTTAACAGTTTTTACTGTATATTGAAAAACAAGAACAGCTGTTAAAACTAAAAGTAGCCCAATCCACAATAACCGTTCATTTTTTTTCATTCTAAGACCTCTTTTTTAAGGGAGAAACAAGATTTTTTATTTATCTATAGATAATAATTCAATAGTAAAAATCAAAGTTTCATTTGGGCCGATTGATCCACCAGCACCTCTTTCACCATAAGCCAATTCTGCTGGAATATAGACTTCCCATTTAGAACCAACAGGCATTAATTGCAGAATTTCCGTCCAACCTTTGATAACACCATTTACTGGAAACGATGCTGGTTGCCCTCTTTTATAAGAACTATCAAATTCAGTTCCATCAATTAAAGTCCCCTTATAATTCACAGTTACTTTATCAGTAGCAGAAGGTTTTGATCCTTTACCTTGTGTTATAATTTTATATTGCAAACCATCAGGAAGGACAACAACACCTGGCTTTTTTTTATTAGCTTCTAAAAATTTTTTCCCTTTTTCTAAATTAGCTGCACCAACCTTACTTTGAGCACTCTGTCTATCCTGTTGAAATTGCATCATTACTGCACGAATTTCTTCTTCTGTTAATTTTGGTTTAGCCCCAGACAAAGCATCTTTAATACCTAGCAATAATTTATCCGCATCAATATCTATGGCATTTTGTTTAAAATTATTACCAATATCTAATCCAATACTATAACTCACTTTTTGTTTTTGTGTGTTCAATTTTTTACTCCCTTTGGCATTACAAGATAACGAAAGAAATAGAACAACTGGCAAGACAAGAAACATTAATTTTTTCAGCATCTTATGACTCCTTAATAAATTTTTATTTAATATACATCTTTCTATCTATTTAATCAATTTATTTTTTTTATATAGAAAATAATTTTAAGAAAAAGCTATTTTTCTTCTCCAGAAATTATACAGAAAATATTAATTTCAAATTATTGGCCTATTTAACGGTATAAATAAAAAGCGTGCCTGGAGGGATTCGAACCCCCGACCTTCAGAACCGCAATCTGATGCTCTATCCAGCTGAGCTACAGGCACATTTTTAATTCATATTTTTTAAAATATTCTCAATAGCTTGAGTTTCTTTGACTATTTTCTTAAATTCATCTAAATCTACTGTTTGAGCAGCATCAGAATAAGAATCCTCAGGAGAATAATGGGTTTCTATCATTAAACCATGAGCTCCTGCTGCCACAGCTGCTCGAGCCATAGGTCGAACAATTTTTCGAATTCCAGTTGAATGGCTAACATCAATAATAATAGGCAAATGGGTCATTTCTTTTAAAACTGGAACAATATTTAAATCAAGAGTATTTCTTGTATATTTTACAAAAGTTCTAATACCACGCTCGCAAAGAATAACCTTTTTATTACCTTCAGACATAATATATTCAGCAGCCATAAGAAATTCATCAAAAGTTGCAGTCATACCTCTTTTTAACATGACAGGGTTTTTAACTTTTCCCACAGCTTTAAGCAATTGAAAATTCTGCATATTCCGTGTGCCAATTTGCAAAATATCCACATATTTAGCAACAAGATCAACATCATGAGTATCCATAACTTCAGATATAGTTACAAGACCTGTTTCTTTTTTAGCTTTCTGCATAAATTTTAAGCCTTTTTCTCCAAGCCCTTGAAACGCATAAGGCGAGGTTCGGGGTTTAAAAGCCCCCCCACGCAAAATTTGAGCTCCACTTTTTTTTATGCTTTTGGCAATTTTAATTAATTGTTTTTCAGATTCAATAGTACAAGGCCCAGCCATATAGACTAAACTATCTCCCCCGATTTTAAGATGATCGACTTTAATAATCGTATCTTCTTTTTGGACTTCTCGACTAGCTAATTTATAAGGTTTTAAAATAGGATGAACTTTTTCAACACCTTCTATTGCTTTAATATGATCAAGATTCAATTTACGTTCATCCCCAATAACTAAAATTAGTTTTCTCTCTTCGCCTTTCGAGACATGGGGTTTCAAACCATCTTTTTTAACAGAATTAATAACTTTATCTATTTGAGATTTTTTGGCTTTTGGCACCATTACAATAACCATGACAACTCCTTAAAATACATGAATCCCAATATAATAAAAAAAAATAAAAATTGCAATTTTTTTTATTATTTTTTTCATCATTTGAAGTCTACTATTAAAATCAAAAAGAATGCTTTTTTAGATATACTTTCTAATTCAAAATT
>Ga0114934_10001538_pt1 | contig 14964 bp, 15 predicted proteins | sample 4SBtaG_2_FD_99695 | JGI IMG/M metagenome (GOLD analysis project Ga0114934, IMG submission 99695) | Deep subsurface microbial communities from Kolumbo volcano to uncover new lineages of life (NeLLi) - 4SBTROV10_white metaG | ecosystem: Environmental > Aquatic > Marine > Volcanic ... | reverse complement strand
CAATTTAAAAGTTTATCTTGCTCAAGCCATTACTGACTTTATTCTCTAAAGAATTACGAGTTCTTTTTACTTCCTCTGTTTACTTTTCAAAGACCTTTTTTATCTGTCGCTTCAAGCGACTTTTACATTATAGCAAATTACTTTCGCTATTGTCAACAGCTTTTTGAAAGTTTTTTTACTCTCTTTTGACTGTTTACTCATCGCTACTTTGTGAACTTTATTGTCCGTCGCAGCGACAAGTAATATATTATCATTTATTTTCTTGTTTTCCTGCAAAATAAATCGAATTTAATCAAGTTATATCCTTTTTTATCTTTTTTCTTAATGTTTTCTCTTAAAATCTCATAGTGATATACACGGCAGTGTTTACCGCTTTTCTTATTGTTAAACAATCTATATAGTGAATATTCAAAAATAACTAATCTATTTTACCATTTACTGCATCGTCAAAACTCATTGGCAGCTATACTATCATAGCAAAATCTCTATCCTTATCTGATACATAATATACACTGCATTTTTGACTTGTTATTTTCTTTCAAATACCAAAGTAATTGCTTATCAATTTTACAAAATCATCTTGAAAATAATCAAAAATATAATTCCTGGAACACCAAAAAAACCAGCAATCAATGCCGTAGCTGCATTAATCGCTATATGTATTCCTATATATTTTCCAAATAAGTTAACCAACATTAACAGTATAACCCCTAATAATCCATTGATAATTAATTTTCCAAGTATTTTTATAGGCCATGAAAATATCTTAACCAATATATACATAATGATAATTGTGATTAAAAAATATCCTATAAGTCTCATACCTTCACTCCCTCCTTATACTAAATTTTATATTTACGATGAAAACCTATTCAAACAATATTTATAATCAATTTCTATATTTTTCTCTTTTGCTTTTGATAAATAATGCATGAATTTAGCTTTAGCTGTTTCTTCTTTATATATAGCATAATCTATAAGTTCAGGTTCATTAACTTGTTTAAAATATTCACTTGCAATTTCCCATTCTAATTTTGCTCTTTCTAATTCATCTAATATTTCTCTTTGTTCATTAGTATACTTAACATTTTCAAACAATATGCTTAAAATTCTGTTCTTATTCATAAAATTCCTCCTATATAATATTAATAATCTTTATATAAAATTATTGACATTATTGGAATATTATATACCATATACTTTAGTGAACCACCAGCCGCTTCAGTGAACTTCCAACAAGACAAGCAACGGTGGATTTATTAATCTAAGAAAGTATAAAATATGCCATTGGGAAATATACAAACCAAGACAAAACGCCACAGTAAATACAATATCAATTATCATGTGGAACAGTATCTTCTAAAACCATTCAAAAGTATATACAAAACCTAAAAATTAAAGGCACAATTCATCCTCCGAGATAAACAGCGGAGGTTTTTTGTACCTAATCTTATAAACTCAATATGATATAATTGTATAGAAACCATTAGTGTAAAATTTGGCTACTTGATAAGTAATTTTATGAACAATAATATCAAATATCCTAATGTATACATCAAATAAACATTTTTCACCCTGCAAAAAAACTTCTTTCAAAATTCTCCTCACAAATCCCTATTTAAAGCCAATACCCATTTTTATCCATTTTGTTATCCATTCTCAATTCCATTCACTTTTCCCTTAAATCTTACTCCTTAATCCTACTGAAACGCAAATAAAGTTGTTTCAGAATTAAGGGTTAAGGATCAAGGGTTAAGAGTGTTTTTTATACATTTCTCTTTTCCATTCTATTTTCCATTTAGTCTTTCCATCCATTGATTTTTCAAGGTTATACGAACAGAGCCAAGATGCACGGAATAAGGATTAAAAAATAAAAAACATGGTAGAAAGAAAGGCTGTCGCCTCCTTAAAACCATGTCCTTTGATACAACTTTAGCGTTGAATTTGCTTTTTGATATAAGTTTATTTGGGTAATACACCTAAATTCATTCTATTATATTTCTGTTCTTCCTTCTAGTGCTTTTGAAAGAGTAACCTCATCAGCATATTCCAAATCTCCTCCAACTGGAACACCATGAGCTATTCTAGTTACTTTAACTCCGAGAGGTTTTAATATTTTTGATATATACATAGCCGTTGCTTCACCTTCAATATTGGGGTTTGTTGCAACAATGACTTCTTTTACATCACCATTAATTCTTCTTACTAATTCTTTTAATTTAATATCTTCTGGTCCTCTGCCTGCCATAGGAGAAATAGTACCATGAAGCACATGATAAACACCATTATATTCTCTTATTTTTTCCATAATCCTAATATCTTTTGGATTCTCAACAACACAAATAATGCTCTTATCTCTATTAGGATTAGAACATATAGAACAAGGATCTGTATCTGTAAAATTTCCGCATATTGAACAATATCTTATAGTTCCTCTTGCTTCAATTAAAGCATTTGCAAATCCTTCAACCTCATCACTTGGGAGGTTCAAAACATAGAGTGTAAGTCTTTGAGCAGTTTTGTATCCTATACCTGGTAATTTAGCAAATTCTTCTATTAATTTTTCAATTGCTACTGGATAAAAGTCCATTTTATCACCTCGTATACATAAGAATTACTCCCACTACAAAAGTGGGAGTTAAATGTACTTATATTAAAATAATCCTGGTAAATTCATTCCACCTGTTAATTTACTCATTTCATTAGCTGTTTCTTCTTCTGCCCTATTTAGTGCTTCATTACATGCAGAAAGAATTAAATCTTGAAGCATTTCAACATCATCTGGATCTACAACCTCAGGTTTTATTTTTATATCAACAATCTTCCTTTTACCACTTGCAACTGCAATTACGGTACCACCCCCAACAGATGCCTCAAAAGTTTTGTTTTCTAATTCTTCTTGCATCTTTTCCATTTGTTTCTGCATTTTTTGTGCCTGTTTTAACAAGCTATTCATATTTCCTCCACCCATTCCTGGAAATCCACCTCTTGCCATATCAATACCTGATTAAGAAACTGGACTAAACTTAATCAGTACACTCCTTTCTATTTTTTATTTTTTTATTGTTCCAGTTAAACAACAGTATAAATCAAATCAGTAATCATATTATCTTTTTTGATGGTTCAATCAACTATATCATATCAAAATTATATATTTTTTTCAAAAAACTATTACATAAATTTACCTTTTCAATCAATTATTTCAACATTTTCTTCACCAAAAGTTTCTTTTAACAATTCTTCAGGTGATTTAACTATTTCTTGTTTTTTTTCTACAATGTATTTTATTCTTACTTTTTCATTTAATACTTCAGAAAACACCTCTTCTACTTGTTTTCTAAAAGGCTCCTTTTCTAGCCTCTCTTTATTAAATGCAAATTGTTCCTCATACATGATTTCTATAATGCCATTTTTACATGAAACAATTTTCCCAGTCATCAATGAAGCATATAGAATCATAAACCTTCTAGCTTTAAATAAAGCTAATATATCTTTCCATGATTTTTTTACAATATCCACTGTCAAATTTGAATTTGGATTTTCTTCGATTGGTTCTTTTAATTTTTTATTTTCTTCATATTTGCTTTTTTTTACTTTGTTACTTTTAGTACTAGTATATGTATTATTAATACCAGTATTTACACCTGAAGAAATTAATGTTTTATTTTTTAATAATTGTTCTATTCTATTTATTCTAGCAAGCAATACTTCTTTAGATGTATCATATTCTATTTTAATCATTTTAATAATAGCAAGTTCAAGATATATTCTGCTCTGTTTACTCCATTTTGATTGTTCTTCTGCCTCCTGTAATATCCTAATATTTCTCATTATATCTTCTGTTCTTATTTTACTCGCTTGTTCTTTAAGTATTTCTATATTTTCAGAAGACATATCTAATATTTCTTCTGGTTTATTGCTTATTTTAACCATCATTAAATTTCTCATATGATTTATTATATCTTTTATAAATAAATTAATATCTTTTCCACTGTATACAATATCATCAATAGTCTTTATAGATTGTTCAATATTTCTATCTATTATAGTTTCAGTAATCTTTATAAGATTTTCATTAGTTACAAGCCCAAGAATATTTATAACATTATCATATTCAACCTTACCATCACTCATTGAAATAACCTGATCAAGAACACTTAAAGCATCTCTCATAGCACCATCACATATTCTTGATATCAGTCTTAAACTTTTATCATCGGCATATATTCCAATTTCATCAATAATTTTTCTAAGTCTTTCAAATATGAATTCTCCTTTAATCCTTTTAAAATCATATCGTTGACATCTCGATAGAATAGTAACAGGTAGCTTTTGAGGGTCAGTCGTAGCCAAAATAAATATAACATTGGTAGGTGGCTCTTCTAGCGTCTTAAGAAAAGCATTTACCGCTCCTATAGACAACATGTGAACTTCATCTATAATATAAACCTTATACTTAGCTTCTTGCGGTGGATATTGAACATCTTCAATTATATCTCTTATATTATCAACTCCATTGTGTGAAGCTGCATCTATTTCAATTACATCTATCGCTAACCCAGAATTTATTTTTTTGCACATTTCACATTCATTGCATGGTTCACCATCTATAGAATTTTGACAGTTTACCGCTTTTGCAAGAATTTTAGCAGTAGAGGTCTTACCCGTACCTCTTGTTCCACATAAAAGATATGCATGTGCAATTCTATTATTTTTAATCTGATTCTTTAAAGTTACTGTTACATGTTTCTGACCAACAACCTCATTAAATACACTTGGTCTCCATTCTCTATATAGAGCTGTATATGCCATAAAAATCCCCTTTTCAAAACAAGTTTTAAAATACTGAACCAATTTTATTATACACTAAAACAAAAAATTTTCATAAATTTTTATTTTAGTGTATTAGTGAACTCGTTTTGCTAGAGCAAAACATCGGGACTTCAGGTGGAGACTCTACTCCACCTGAAGCAAAGAATTTGAATCTCCCACTTCTATAAGTGGGAGATTTATAGAATCGATAAAAAAACTCGGCTAATCAACTTAGCCGAGCTAATTCTCAAAAATATTGAAACCGTACACCCTCCCTTGACAATGATCCATATGCGTTACCCACACAGTTAACTCAAACCAGGTTAATCCACGGCACACAGAGGTGTTTGCTTATCGCTGCTTCCTTCCGGACCTGACGAGGTTCACAAATCTCTGTTGCGTGGGACCCAGTTCTCAACGTCACTTATGTAGGTCAGACCATACAAACCAGAGCCTCAAAAGGGACTTCATTCCTGCTATAGCGGATTGCAGGTCACAGGGCACCGCTAACTCCCCAACTAGTACGGAACTGGCGGAGAGAGAGGGATTTGAACCCTCGGTAGAGTTTCCCCTACACACGCGTTCCAGGCGTGCTCCTTAAGCCGCTCAGACATCTCTCCAAAAATAATAAATCCATATTCTTTTAAAGACACAGATATTATTATACTATCAATGATACATAAATTCAAGAGCTTTTAGTGTAAATATTTATTGCAAAGTTTTCTTTTTTTACTTTATTATATTATTAATACTTGTTTTAAACCAATCATTAATCGTTTTTACTTTAGTGTGAAAATCATTTTCCCAATTAGAATATACCTCTAAAATATCATTACCTTCTTTTTTTATAACATAATCCCAATTAGGACTGTTTTTGCTTTCCCACTCACTCATTTGTTTAAACTTATTATCATATTTTTCGTGTATTTTATTTTTTTCGTTCTCAATACTCCTATCCCTCATACTCTGTAATTCCTTAATTTTGTCATCATACTGAGATTTTAATTTCTCTATTTGACCTTTTTTATTTTGAATACTCTTTTCTATATTAGCTTTGCTCTCTTCATATTTTGATTTTGCTTCCTTCTCCTGATCTGATTTATGCTGATTTACTTTAAGTATGTCATCTATCTTTTTCTGATTAGCAGAAAAAATCTGCTCATTCTTATTTTGCTGTGCATTAAATTCTTGCTCAATTTTATCTTTAAGAGCCTTATTTTCTGCCTCCATTTTATCATTTTCTATCTTTTCAACTTCACTTGCTATGGTCTCAACATCACATTCATATTGGTATTTTAAATCATCTATTTCATTTTTATATTCCTCTTCTTCTAAATTCTCTCTCTTAAGTCTTTTAACTTCTTCTGTTATACCCATAATATCATCTCTGCCTATGCCATACTTGTTTTTTATATTATCCAAACTCATATCATAGTTCTTATTTATTTTTTCTAATTCCGCATCATAATTTAATTTAATTTTAGCCAATTCAGCATTATAATCATCATTTATTTTAGCCATCAAATTTTGGTTATCTAAATCAACCTTATTCTTTTCATCCTCATACTCATTGTTTATCTTATCTATATCAACTTTATAGCTATTTTCCGCATTTGCCAACTCTATTTTTTTTAATTCTCCCAACTTACTTTGAATAACATCAATTCCTATATCATACTTGCATTGCTTATCAAAAGCTTCTCTATCCTTATTTACTTTCTTTAACGTGTCACCTTCCAATTCTTTTCTTTTTGTATTTATATTCTCTAATAAAACCTTTTTTTCTTCATCTATATTCTTTGAATTACTTGATTTATCACTACTAACATCATTTTTATTCTCTTTACTAGTCGTAACTTTTCCTGATGTAGATTTTTCTGTTATAGCTTTATCATTTTTGTTATTATCTTTGTTTTTATCCTTACTACTACATGCTGCAAAAGACAACAAAACAATAAGAAGTAAAACAATGCTTAAATATTTTTTTGTTTTCCCCATAATATCTCTCCCTTGTATACATATATAATTTAAAATTATAATCAAATTCATTTTAACAATAACGTACAAAAATATCCACATTCATTTATCGTATAGTTTTAATAATTCTTCATATATGAATCACTCCAACTGTATAATTACTTCTTTGAAAATGCCTTATTCTTTAAAAAGAGACTACCCTTTATAAGATAGTCTCTTTTGAAATTTATAAATTATAAATTTTTGAATACTTATTATTTAAATATTCTATAAAATACTTAGCTGTAAGCTCTTCTCCTGTAACTTTCTTTATTAATTCTGAAGGAGTATATATTGCACCGTATTTATGAATATTTTCCCTCAACCACTCATGAATCACCTCAAAATTTCCTTTTTCAATCTTCTTAAAAACATCTGGAATATCTTGTTTCATTTTATTAAAAAACTGTGCTCCGTATATATTTCCTAGAGCATAGCTTGGAAAATATCCTATCATTCCTCCTGCCCAGTGATTATCTTGAAGCACTCCTTCTTTATCGTTTGAAGGCTCAATACCTAAGTATTCTTTATACTTAGCATTCCAAACTTCTGGTAAATTTTCAACTTCAATATCTCCATTTATTAAAGCTTTTTCTATTTCGTATCTTATTATTACATGTAAACTATATGTCAACTCATCAGCATCCACTCTTATAAGAGATGGTTTAACAACATTCATTCCTCTATAAAATTCTTCAAGACTTACATCTTTAAATTCTTGAAATATTTTTTTAACTTCAGTATAAAAATATGTCCAAAATTCTTTACTTCTTCCTAGTATATTCTCATAAAATCTTGATTGGGATTCATGAACTCCCATTGATGCTCCATCTCCAAGTCCTGTACCATAAAGTTCTTCTGAAATATCTTGATCATATATAGCATGCCCCCCTTCATGGATAGAACTGAACAAGGCCGGTCTTAAATCTTTATCACAATAATTAGTAGTTATCCTTACATCTTTTCTATTAAATCCTATAGTAAATGGATGAATAGATTCATCAAGTCTTCCAGATTCAAAATCATATCCCATTTTTTCTAAAATTATTTTACTCAATTTCTCTTGCTTTTCTTTTGGAAAATTATTCTTAAAAATATTTTCATCAATTTTAACATTGCTATTTTTAATCTTATCCAAAAGTTTTACCAAAGCTTCTCTCAATTCACTAAATATATTATCTAATTTATCAACAGTTATTCCTTCTTCAAACTTATCTAGCAAAGTATTATATTTATTACCTTTATATCCCCAATATTCTATAAATTCTTTGTTGAATGTTACTATTTTTTCTAAATAAGGTTGAAATAAACTAAAATCTGATTTAGCATAAGCATCCTCCCAAGCAGCTTCAGCCTGAGTTATCAAAATAGTATACTCTTTAAATTTTTCCTCAGGTATTTTTTTTGAAAGTTCATAATTCTTTTTTAAACTCTTAATCATAGATTTATGAACCTTATCCAAATCATTTATTTTTGAAAAATACTCCAAATATTCCTTCATAGTATCTGAAGTTTCTAGCTTATATATTTCAGCTGTAAGATGTCCTAATACTTTTCCCCTATATTCCACACCTTTTTTAGGCATATTAACACTCATATCCCAGTAAAGCAGTGAAGCTGCACTATTTAAATACTCTATTTTGTTGATATATTCTTTAAATTCTTTCATTTTATTTTGTGCTTCATTATTCATAATAATTATCCCCTTTTAGCTTAAAACTTTGTATCATCAACAGAATTTAACCAATTCTCTATATTTCCTATAACTGAACTTAAGCAGTCATCTTCAAACGGTGAAATTAAATTTGCAACCTTTAATAATTCAAGAAATGATTTACTTCCGCCAGCACTACATAAATTTAAATAATCTTTCCACGCATTTTTTTTATCTTTCTGAGACTTATTCCAAAATTGGAATGCACATACTTCAGCTAATGTATAATCAATGTAATAGAAAGGTACATTAAAAATATGTGATTGCTGGAACCAAAATCCACCTCTTTCTAAGAAATCATTTTCTTCATAATTTCTGTATGGTATATATTTTTTCTCAATTTTTCTCCATGCTCTCTTTCTTTCATCAGGAGATACATCTGGATTTTCATATACAAAATGTTGAAACTCATCAACTGCCACTCCATAAGGAATGAATAATAACGATTCACTTAAATGATTGAATTTAAATTTATCTGTATCTTCCTCAAAGAATAAACTCATCCAAGGCCAAGTTAAAAATTCCATACTCATAGAATGTATTTCACATGCTTCTAAAGTTGGCCAACAATATTCTGGTAATTCATAATTTCTACTTGTATACACCTGAAAAGCATGTCCCCCCTCATGAGTTAACACCTCAACATCCCCAGCAGTACCATTGAAATTAGAAAATATAAATGGTGATTTGTATTTAGGCATAAAAGTACAGTATCCTCCACCTGCTTTACCTTTTTTGCTTACCAAATCCATTAATTCATTTTCAGTCATAAAATTAAAAAATTCATTTGTTTCAGGAGATAGTTCGTTATACATTTCAATTGCATTGTTAAGTATCCAATCAGGATCACCATGAGGCTTTGCATTTCCAGTTTTAAAACTGAATTTTTCATCATAGTATTTTAATTTATCTAGTCCAAGACGTTTTTCCTGTCTTTCTCTTAATTTAGTTGCCAATGGAACTATATACTTTTCTATTTGTTTTCTGTAATTTGCAACCATTTCAGCATTATAATCTGATCTATTCAAACGTGCATATCCTAATTCAATAAAGTTTTTATATCCAAGTTTTTTTGCAATTTTTGTTCTTACTTTAACTAATTTATCATAAATTTCATCTACATCTTTTTCATGTTCCTTCAAGAAATCTGTTTTAGCTTCCCACGCTCTTTTTCTCATATTTCTATCAGTAGATTGTTGAAAAGGAATCAACTGAGATAAATTTCTCTCTTCACCTTCAAACATTATTTTTGCAGAAGCTATTAACTTTGTATATTCAGATGAAAGCTTATTTTCTTTCTGTAAATCCTCAATTATTTCAGGTGAGAAAGTTTTTATAGTCATCTCTGCAATATTAAATATCTGTTTTCCCCATCTTTCTTCAAGTTCATTTCTAAACTTTGAATTAACTAAAATATTATAATACTTAGAAATCGCTCCTTCATATATTGGTATATTTTCATCAAAATAATTTTGTTCTTCTTCATAAAATTTATCTGTTGTATCAACTGTATGTCTTATACTAGCTATTGTCCCCATTGTTTCAATTTCATTTCTCAATTCATTAATTTCTTTCATCAATGAATCTTGTTCTTTAAAACTTTCAGCATTCTCGAATTTTTCAAACAATTCGCCAAATTTTTTTTCATACTCTTTAATATTTGGTCTTTCATATTTCATATCTTTAAATTTCATACCCAGTCTCCCCCTCTTTTATACAATTAATATTACACCACTACCTTATATTCTATCACAAAATTTTGTGTATAATATATAAAATTTTGATAATAATTAAAATCTTTGTTTATATGCGATAACTTATACTTAGTCATTTTCACAAAATATACACCGAATATTTGACTTGTTATTATATTTTAAATGCATTGGTCTTTTTAACGAGAATGTAATATTAAATTTTTTGTTTTAGTAAAACATGTTTACTGCACATAAAAAAACTTCAGCAAAACTGCTGAAGTTTTCTACTGGCGGAGAAAGCGGGATTCGAACCCGCGGCACATCAATGACGTGCACTTGATTTCGAGTCAAGCTCCTTCGACCTCTCGGACATTTCTCCAAAATTATTATACATCTAACACAATAAGTATTATATCACGTAAATTATATTCATTTCAAGTATGCAAATTCAACTTATCTTCTCTTGTTTTTAAAAAAATCCACCAGTATTTCACTACACTCTTCATTATATACCCATTTAACATCAGCCCAATGATTAAAAGAGTCATTTTGAAGTACATTTATTACTGAACCACATGCTCCAGCTTTATCATCAAAAGTTCCAATATATACTTTACCTATTCTAGCCTGAACAATTGCACCTGCACACATCGGACATGGTTCTAATGTAACATATAAACTACACTCATTAAGTCTCCAACTTTGTAATTTTTCTGAAGCTTTCCTTATAGCTAATATTTCTGCATGAGCAGTAGGATCACTTAAAGTTTCTCTTAGATTACATGCCCTCGATATAATTTTATCATTTTTTACTATCACTGCACCAACAGGAACTTCTTTTAAAATCAAAGCTTTTTTAGCTTCATTTAGTGCTTCATTCATAAAATAATCAATCAACTCTATCACCTTCCATATTTCTTACAAATATGCATTCTTGTACAAACTCTGACTCTACTTGCTCACACTAAAACTAAAATTAATCTACTTAGTAAATTATTATATGTTTTTAATAACTTTGCAAGTATAACAATCACCATATCATCTTTCATGGCATACCTTAGTATGGTATGAAAGAATTTATCAGAAAAGGAGAGCATTATGATTAAAGAAGTGAACACGTACAACTTTAATAATGAAATTTTTATACCTAATATACCAGTTATTGTATATTTTTGGGCACCTTGGTGCGGTCCATGTAAAATGGTAAGTCCTATACTTAAATCACTCTCACAAGAATTATCTTCACAAGTTAAATTTGTAAAAATAAATATTGACTCCAATCCTATTATTGCTCAAAATTTCAATATTTCATCAATACCTACAATACTAATTTTTAAGGACGGCAAAATACAGCAAACAATAACAGGATTCCTTCCTAAACAAAAAATAAAAAAAATCATCCATAAAGTATTAAAATAAGGTATTTGAAATAAAATACGAAATAGCCATCTAATAAAACCTCTTAGATGGCTATTTTTAACGCTTTAAGCATGGCGCACCCGAGAGGAATCGAACCCCTGACCTTCCCCTTAGGAAGGACATTTTATTAGCCTTTTAACTACCTAAACTTCTTCTTCATTCATCCCTCTTTACCCCTTTATTTTCAACGTTTATAGGGATTTCTGTTTGTTTTTTCAATTTTAAAATATCGTGCTTATTTTTCCGTATTTTCCGTTTAGTAATACTTTATAATTTAAAATATTATCTGACTAGATTGGTCTTTTATAATTTCATAAAATTCTTCATTATCAATCAACTTATGTTGATTTTCAATTGAATTATCCGATTTTTTTCTAGTAAATCTAAGGTATCTTTCCTGTCTTGTCTTATTAAGAATATCCTCAATTTCTGATTCATCTATTAACTTGTTATTTATAAATTCGTATAATAACACATCATTAGATTTAAATGTTATTGGCTTTCGGTTTTTCCTTTTAAATTTATCATCCTTAATAAGTTTTTCCCCTGCAAGAGTAACATAATCATAGCAATCATTATCATGAGTAAAAATAGTAGCATTTTCAATATTGTCAAAATAATAATATGCTAATATATACGCCAAGACACATATTGATATTTCTCCTGCATTTTTTCTTTTTATCCTACCATTAGATAGGCTTTTTCCAGCCAAACCTTCATTATATAATTTTTGAAGCCATTCTTCATAAGGCTCTAAGTCTTCAATCGGGTTTCCTCTAATAATATTTCTATTAATGAACCTTGTAATTTCTGCTGATGTATAAACAGAATATTTAAATAAATTAAAAAGATCTCCTTCTATTCCATTTACTAGTTCCGAGTAATTTTGTTCTTTAATATGCAATGTATTTAGTTTATATCTTTCTGATAATTCACATACATATTCTTTTCTGTACTCACTATCATTTATCTCTTCTTCAACCCATCCTGGAATTAAAATTAAATTATATCTTCCAAAAATCTTATCTGCACTTATAATCTCTTTGATTTTTATTAGAAAGTCAATGGTATTGTTATCTAATATACATATATTTAACTCTTCACCATCTGATATAAATTGTTTTAATTCCTCTACTCCTTGTATATTCATCAAATTAATCCTCTTTTTATTTCATTTATTTCATTTTTCAATTTATTTAAAAATTCATAATTTGAGTTGTGATATGAAACACTTGGATTTTCATTTGCCTTATTTTGTATTGTTTTTTCCAATCCACCCATACTAATTACATATGACGGTTTTACCAATTCAGAATCTAACTCTAATTCTTCAAATTTTTCAATTAAATTACTAGGCTTACTATCAAAATATTTTAAAATAATATTCTTTAATTCATTATTATTATATCTACTAACTGCATCTTCATATAAATTAATCATTATTACTTTGTACGGTGCTTTATACATATCCATACATTTAATGATTCTATCAATAAAATTTTCATCACTTAAAGAATGATAATACTCATAAACATTTCCCAACATAATAGATGCAGCAAAATAATCCGCTTTTCTTTCGTTTAATTCCATATCTATAGAAATATTATGTTTATCATTCTCCAAATTAATATCATATAATAAATGATATACTTCATGCCAAGCGACAAAATATTGATATACTCTAGGTTGTGCTGTATTTATAATTGGAATCTTTTTATCATTTCTAATTACTACTGCTCCACCCCAATATTTATCATCAATTGGTAATTGTATGAGGTAATTATCTTTTAAAATTTTAAATGCTAATTTTTCTTCACCTTTTATTCCTTGTGTATTGAATCTAACTATTAAATCATTAACAAGTCCTTGTATTTCTGCTTTAACTTCTATATTTTTCTTAATAACTTCATCTAAATTTTGGCTCGTAATAATCTCAGACATAACTAAAGCACCTACCTAATCATAATAAAGTTCACATAAATGTAAAATATCATCTAAAATCATAAACATATTTTTTGCTTCAGGCTTTAATTCATGATTTTCAGGAGAATTATCTGAAAATGCCACAGCAGGTATATTACTAACTTCTTGTTCTGAATTATAATTTAATAATTCCTTAATAGTTAAAATTTGATTATCTAAAATTTTATTTATATGAGTAGTAAAAGTTGTTTTATTGTCTATTTCACCATTTATAATTCTATCTAATGTAGGTCTTGATATATTGCTAAGTCTTGAAAAAGATGATTTAGTATAACCTTTCTCCTTAATTATATTTAATATATTCTGTCCAACTTTTTTTCTAATTTCAAATGCCCTATCTAAATTATATCTATCTGTAATATTCATTTTTACACCTCCTACTTATATTATATGCCATATTGTAAAAAAAAGATACACTTGTAAAAAAAGTTTTTACAAGTATGTCTATGATTTGTTCATAATATTAGTTATCTAACCAAGAATACTTCATTTGATCCTTAGTCATAAAAAGTTATATAGGAAAGATTTACATGGCGATCAATTGATTCTTTGTCATCCTAACAGAAAATTTTTGATACCTGATCACATAACTAAATCTTTTAAAAAATTTATACGCAAAAATAATTTTCCTGAGAAATTATCATTTAAAACATTAAGACATCAACATGCCACTGTTTTATTATCAATGGGTATCCATCCAAAAGTCGTTCAAGAAAGGTTAGGACACTCTTCTATCAAGTTAAGCATAGATACTTACTCTCACTTTATAGATAATATCCAAAGAGATGCTTCAAATAAGTTAGAAACTAAATTTTTAAATAACTTAAATTTCTTAGATTTTTATACCTCAAAATAGACGCTGTAAATCAGTATCTATTTTCTTGTTATCAACAAACTCGTCAACATTATAAACACTCTCAATCCCAGTAATCATGACGTTTTTTTCGTATATTCCGTTCTGTTTGTCAACAAATCCGTCAACAGCACCTTTTAAAACATAAAAAATAACCATCCAAGAACTTCTCTTAAATGGCTATTTTTAACGCTTTAAGCATGGCGCACTCGAGAGGAATCGAACCCCCGGCCTTCCCCTTAGGAGGGGGACGCTCTATCCTACTGAGCTACGAGTGCATACAAAATAATTATCATTCATCTAGTATATATATTATTATAAAATAACATATATGTCAACATCATTATGAAACATGATAGCGTTAATTTACTGTAGGGAAAAAGAGAATAGAGTTCATCCTGTAAAAATAAGATTGGATAGGTATTTAATATTATGCCATTGTTAACAAATATTCATAGTGCTAATAGTAACAT
>Ga0114934_10001536_pt1 | contig 14970 bp, 10 predicted proteins | sample 4SBtaG_2_FD_99695 | JGI IMG/M metagenome (GOLD analysis project Ga0114934, IMG submission 99695) | Deep subsurface microbial communities from Kolumbo volcano to uncover new lineages of life (NeLLi) - 4SBTROV10_white metaG | ecosystem: Environmental > Aquatic > Marine > Volcanic ... | reverse complement strand
GGATCATTTCTCACTGAAGAAACCTAAAAAACGTATTGTAGAATATTTTGCAGTTAAAGAGCTCCTCTCCCTGCGTGGTATCGCTCAAAAAAAAGGAGCAGGAGCAATTCTCTGTTTTTCAGGTCCTCCAGGTGTTGGTAAAACATCACTTGCAAACTCTATTGCCACTGCATTAAAACGCCCTCTTGTGCGTATAGCCCTTGGTGGACTTGAAGATGTCAATGAACTTCGTGGACATAGACGTACTTATGTTGGTGCGATGCCTGGACGAATCACGCAAGGACTCATAGATGCTAAAAAGATGAATGCGGTTGTTGTCTTGGATGAGATAGATAAAGTCTCTCGTTCACAAAGAGGAGACCCTACAGCAGCACTACTAGAGATACTTGACCCTGAACAAAATAGTGCCTTTAGAGATTATTATCTTAACTTTAACCTTGATTTGAGTGATGTTATTTTTATAGCAACGGCTAATGATGTTGGTAGAATCCCTGTAGCACTTCGTGATAGAATGGAGTTTATTATGCTCAGCTCATATACTCCTCAAGAAAAGTTTGAAATAGCCTCTCGTTACCTCATCCCTCAAGAAGTAAAAAAACATGGACTCAAAAAATCAGAACTAAGCATCTCAAAACCAGCACTTAAAGAGCTTATTCATAGCTTTACACGAGAAGCGGGAGTACGTCATCTACGTCGTCGTCTTGCAGATATGTGTCGTAAAACAGCACAAGAGATACTACAAAACCCAGATACAAAAAAAGTATCTGTAAGCTTAAAAAATTTAAAAGACTTTTTTGATAAAAGTGTTTTTGAAATTGAAAAAACAGATAAGATTCCTGTTGTTGGTGTAGTAAATGGTCTTGCATGGACTGCTGTTGGTGGTGATGTACTGAAGATAGAAAGCATTCGCATCAAAGGGAAAGGGACACTCCAACTCACGGGTAGCCTTGGCGATGTTATGAAAGAATCTGCTCGAATCGCCATGAGTGTTGTAAAGACACTTATAGATACTAAAAAGCTAAAGATTACAGATGAAAATATTCCTAAAACATTTAAAGAAGTTGAGGATAAGATAAAAATAGACCCTAGTGAAGTTTATAAACGCTATGACCTTCATGTTCATGTTCCAGATGGTGCAACACCAAAAGATGGACCAAGTGCAGGTATTGCTATGGTTAGTGTAATCTCATCTATCTTAAGCTCTCAAAAAATCCGTTCTGAGATTGCTATGACAGGAGAGGTCTCTTTAAGTGGTGATGTACTCCCGATAGGTGGTCTCAAAGAAAAACTCATCGCTGCACATAAAGCTGGTATGACAAAAGTTTTAGTACCACAGAAAAATTATGAGAGAGATTTAGATGATATTCCAAAAGAGGTAAAAGAGAGTGTCAAGATTCTTGGTGTTTCTCGTGTTGAAGAAGTTTTAAAACAGGTTCTTATCTAAGACCTGTTTTAAGTACCTGTTCTTAATGAACAGGTACTTAAATAATAACAGTAGCAATTTTCCTCATAAGTTCATCATTTCTGATTGGCTTCATCAAAAAGCCATTGGCTCCAAATTCTAAAGCTTCACCTTTTTTTGTCTCATCTGTTGTTAAGACAATAATAGGTAGTTGTCTTAAGTTATCATCTGCCCGTACAACTTTTAACATCTCTAATCCACCCATAATAGGCATAATTATATCAAGCAAGATCAAATCTATATCACTCCTAGATTTAAGCTCTCCAATAGCATCTGAACCATTTTTAGCTTCTATCACTTCTGATACTCTTCCACTCTTGTTCAACATAGACTTTAAAAGTTTTAAGTTAACGAAATCATCATCAACAATTAGGACTACTAAATCATTTCTTTGCATATATTAAACCTTTAAATAAATCTTTCAAGTAAAAGACCTAATAGATCTTTACTTACAACATTATTAATAACTCGTTGTACATATTTAGCATCATTTTCATCTGCGTTATCTGCATCGTTATTCATCAAAATAAGTTGTGTTGTTAATGCTGTTTTTTTCTCTTGTTCTTGCGTAATATTGTAAAGTGTTTCAACATTTAAACCTTCACATGATTTATCAAAAAGAGCAATTTTGTAGTTTTCTTCTTGAAGTTTTGCATATAAATCTTCTGTTGATCTTGCTACCTCAATAGTGTACCCTAGAGGTTCTATAAGTTTACTGAAAAGTTTTGATTCTAAAGGGCTAGCTTTTGAGATGAGTACATCGGCTTTATACTCAAATGCAGGGGTAACTTCAATCCTTGGTTTTTCTACAATTACTTCTTCTTCAATAAGCTCTTCAACGATTTCGGGTTCAGGTTCCTTAACACGATTTAAAAAATTATTTAAAATTGAAAGGATTTCTGCTCGTACTAAAGGTTTTGTTGTATATTCATCAAGTCCTGCTTTTAAGAAAATTTCTCTATCACCCTTAAGTGCATTTGCTGTTAATGCAACAATAGGAACATGCGGTTGTTTATACTCATCCTCATATTCAAGTATCTCTTTTGTTGCTTCAACACCATCCAAGAAAGGCATTTGAATATCCATAAAGATAAGATCATAATCGTTATCTTTTCTTTTTTGAAATGCTTCTAAGCCATTGGATGCGATACTAACTCTCAAACCTAAAGCTTCTAATGTTCTTTTTATAAGCTTTTGGTTAATAATATTATCTTCTGCAACTAAAATATTTGCATCAAAACTTGAAGCATCTTCAAGGAGTGCTCCGTCGCTAACAACAGCACTAGGAACTATTTCTTCCTTATGATACTCCTTAAGGGCTGCTTGAATTTTACTATTATTTAAAGGTTCATAAATAGTCTTTAAAATATTGAGCTCTATCGAATCAATTACCTTCATATAATTTGATTTTGTTATAAGTACAAGACCTTGAGTCATTTCACTGTAAGTGGTCAAGCTCTCTTCATTACTATATTCATAATCAATAAATAATAGATCATAGCTTGCGGATTTTTGTAAACTTACAAGCTCATCTTTTCCTCTAAAAGAAGTATACTCTACACCATAAAAATCTAAGTATTCTCGTAAATATCCTTCTTGTTTTTTACTGCTTGTACCAGATTCTAGGATAAGTGCTTTTAAATTTGAAAATTTATTTTTCTGTGATTCAGTTCCTTCTTCTATCTCTTCAAAATCAAGTGTGAAGAAGAAAGTTGTTCCCTTACCTGTTTCACTATGAAGGTCTAACTGTCCACCCAAAGCTCAATAAAGTTACTAGAAATAGTGAGTCCAAGTCCTGTACCACCATATTTACGTGTAATTGAGGTATCTGCTTGTGAAAAAGCTTCAAAAATCTTAGTTTTTTGCTCACTAGTTACACCAATACCACTATCTTGTACCTCAAATCTAATTCTTGTGATACCACTATTATCTGTCTCTTCTTTTCTAATGTTAACATTAATAGAACCTGAACTACTTGTAAATTTAACTGCATTTGAAAGAAGATTAATAAGAACTTCTTTAATCTTAGTAGGGTCACCTTTAAGTGGATGTTCCAAAGATGGTTCGATGAAACAGCTGAGATTAACATGTTTCTCACTTGCACGTACAGCATAAACTTCAACTGCACTTTCAAACTCTTCAATAGGATAAAACGAAACATCTTCAATCTCAAGTTTGTTACTCTCAATTTTAGAAAGGTCAAGAATGTTATTGATAATTTCAAGAAGATTTTCAGAACTTTTTTCGATAATCTCCACAAAATCACTCTGCTCTTCTTCAAGTTCCGTATCTTTTAAGAGTTCGGTAAAACCAACAATACCATTGAGTGGTGTTCTAATCTCATGAGACATATTTGCCAAGAACATTGATTTTGCTTCACTCGCATCTAGTGCGATTTCTTTATCTTTTTTAGCCTGTTCAACAATCTTTTCAATCAAACCATATGCTTGTTCTGTCCCATCAGTTGTATTGAGATTAATCTCAACGTCCTCATCATGTTCTGTTGTCGCGACAATTCTTTTTAGTAAATCTTCAAGATTGAGTACATTCTTTGCTATCTCGTTTGAAAGTAAATATCCAAGTATAGAGAGGATAAAGATAAGTGCCCAAACGGAGATAGAAGCAACCAAAAACAGATAAGCACTCTCTTTTACCTGTTGTGCTTTTTTATCAATCACAGCAGAAAGAATATTCTCAGCACCTACTAGTACTCTCTCTTTCTTTCTAAGAAGTTTTTTCCAGTTTTCTACATCAACATCATATTTAGCAGTCATAATACTTGAAAATATATGTGCTCTTTCCTCATTTATTTTCTTAAATAGAGTAAGGTTTTGTTTATTTTGAAAGATACTATCAAGTTTTTTTACAAGTGCTATATTGTCAATATTATCATACTTAATCGCATCCGCTGTAGCGATTAAAGCAATCCAGTTATTTACTTTATCTTCTTTCATTATCTCAACATCACTCAGCACACCAGATACAAAATCTTTTTCGGATACAGTTGCTTCGCTTACTCTTTGCAGAGCAATATAGGCAGTTGTAAGTTGATTGATTTCCGGATCCATCTGCTCAATGTTTAACTCTTTCATCGCAACATATTTTTCTGCTATGACATATTTATTATATGAGTCATACACAACATAACTTGTTACTAATAACAAGATAACAATTGGGAAAAGACTAATTAATCTAAGTCTGTTTTTTAATCCTAAATTCATCTATAAGACCTTATTTGGAAATTTGTTTTATCATAGCATTTATGTTATTTATAGCTACAGTCATACTATTTTTGTCTGAGTTATTTGCTATAGAAAGCAAATCAGAAGCCAAATCTTTGATATACATACTATCACTCATATTTTTAAGCAACAGTGCTTTTTTTCGACACTTTTCTATATCATCTAAAGCCACGGCTTCTTTCATTTCATCGAGTAAATCAAATGCAGCTTTCGTATAATCTTCTAAAAGTTCATTAAAGGTATCAGCATCTAAGCCAATCTCGTTTGCCGCAACCGTTTTAGAGTAACTAACAACGACATCTGGCTCCAACTCTTCTTCGTCTTCTATCTCTATGGGTATCAACTCTGCTGTATCTTCTTCTTCATCTTCTATTTCTATTGGTATAAGTTCTGTTGCATCTTCTTCATCTTTAAATTCTAAGACAAAGTCATCATCATCTAAAAGAATATCAGGAGGAGTTTCTACTACTTTATCTTCTTCTTGAACATCAACTTCTACTGTAGGTGCAGGTTGCTCTACTTTTGCATGCACCGGAGCTGCCATTTTTACTTCTTCACCTGCAAGTTGAGCAACAATGCGGTAAAAAATATCAAGATTACTTTTTATAACCCGAGCATCTTTAGAATCATTAATGATACATAATTTATCATAGGCATTTTCAATTCTAAGATTTCCTGCTACACCTTTGAGTTTATGAGACAGAGTCGCTACAGTTTCTATGTCTCCATTTTCTAAAGCTGTATAGATTGTTGGTTGAAATTCGCGTGCTTGTGCAATAAAATCTTCAATAAACTCTTCAATTAAATCTACTGGTAATCCTAGCTCATCCGATGCTATGTTCGGATCAAAAACATAATCATCTTGAGGAATAAAGGTCTCTTCAGGTCTTGTTTCTACTTCCTCTTCTATCTCCATATCAATATCAAGAGGTTTATCATCCTCAGGTTCCTCTATGACGATAGGGCTTACAACTTGAGGAGTTTTTTGAGGAGTTTTCTCTTTTTCAACAACTTTTGGAGCGATAGGTTCTTTTGGAAGAACTTTTTCTTGAGGAGTTTCTAGTTCATCTAAAAGAATCGATTCTACTTTAGGTTGTGTATAAACTTCTCTCTTTTTTTCTGCAGGCGGCTCTTCTTCCGGTATGTCAATCAGGACTTTATCGCCTGTGTCACCAGATAGTTGTCTTAAATTATTGAGCTTTATGATGTAAGATTTTGAGGTGGGACTCTCTGAGAGATAAATCGTTGAGATTGCTATATTTGCTGTAAAAGATTTTCCGTGAATATCAATCATTACTTTTGATTCTTCTACAGACTCAGCACAATCTATAAAATCAATCCAATGAACATGCTTAAAATTATGAATATATCCTGGCTGTTTTACAAAAAAATCTGCAAAATCTTTATGCTCTTTTTGTAATGTTGCTAAATCTGCATAACCAAATATCCTTAAATACCTTTCATCAATCCCAATAAATTCTTTTTCAAAACTATAAATCAACATATTTCATGTTCTCCTTTAAGCTTCTTCTAGCATTCTATTATAGATCTCTTGCATCTCTATAATATTTTTACGGGCAGTATGCTTACGAACAGCAATATAGCCAGTAATAGTTCCTTCATCATTCTTAATTGGTAAAATCTCTGTCTCTACCCAATAATACAAGCCATCTTTGCGTAAGTTTTTCACAAGGCCATTCCAGACTTGCCCAGAAGAAATGGTCTCCCACATTTTAGAAAAAACTGCTTTTGGCATATCTGGATGCCTTATTATGTTATGTGGTTGTCCGACTAATTCACTAGCAGAATAGCCAGAAACTTCACAATACTTTTTGTTTGCATAAGTGATGATGCCTTTTGCATCTGTTTGACTAATGATAGCACTACCTTCAAACATATACTCTTTATCTATAGGTGCTGTTTTACTCATATAAAAACCTTACTTTTAATGATTTTCTGTCATGCTTTACCCATATACTAGCATAAAGGAGTGAAAATAAAACTTAGTTATAAAACTTTTTTATGATATTAGCATCTTTAATACTTAAGACCACACTTATATCTTCTAAAGTTGCCTTTTTGAGTGCTTCAAATGTACCAAAATGCTTTAAAAGTTTGACAATTTTCGCTTGAGAAATTCCCTTTAAAGTCAGCAGTTTACTCTCTTGGTCGAGCTTGAGTTTTGTTTTTTTATGAAAACCTATTGCACTTCTATGTGCTTCATCTCTCAGGTTTTGGGTCCATTGCAAGCGTTTATCACTCTCTTTGAGTCTAAACTCACTCTCTTTTGTGTGAATGATGTCTTTTGCTTTTCCTTTGGCACGATGAGACTTCGCATCAATCTTCTCTTTAGAGATAGCAATAACATCAAAATAAACTCCGCTCGAATCTAAGATGTCTAATGCTAGTTTTAAGAGTGTTGCTCCTCCATCGAGCACCCACAAATCTGGAGGAGAATTTTTGCTAAAACTCTCTACTCTTCTTGTCAGTGTTTCTCGCATTTGTGCATACTCATCACGTGCTTCTAAATGGTATGTACGGTAACTTTTTTTATCAAACTTTCCATCTTCATAAACTATCATAGCTCCAACAGTCGCCATTCCTGCCATATGAGAGTTGTCAAAAACTTCGACTCTACGAGGTAGTTTTTCTAAACTTAAAAGTTCTTGTAAATCTTCTAAAAGTTTTATGTCTATGGATTTTTTATCTCTTTTAAGCAGTTCACTAGCATTTATCAGAGCTAATTCTATAAGCTGTTTTTTCTTACTGCGTTTAGGCACTTCCAGCTGTGCTCTTTTTTCAAAAATCTGACTTAAGTGTTCTTTTACAAGCTCCTCTCCTTCAAAGCTCTCCCCAATTAAAATAGGTGCAATAATCGGTGGCTTTTCACCACTATAAAAATCAAGTAAAACACGAGCATAACTCTCATCTTTGTCATACCCTTCACTCAACTGCATAAAGTCATGAGACGAAGAGATAATTTTCCCATGTCTCATAAAAATCCGAACTACTACCGCTCTTGTCGCTACTGCTTGAATCACAAAAATGTCATAGTTTTCATCTGTTGCAAAATCTATCTCACTCTTAATCTCTGAACGAGAGATTCTCTCCATCCTATCACGAAGCTCCCCTGCTTCTTCAAAACGCAACTCCTCGGCATAAAAGTTCATTTTGTCTTCTAGTTTGTTAAGGAGGCTTTTTTTATTTTTAATCAAACTTGTGGCTAAATCAAGCTCTTTTTGGTATCGCTCTTGTGAGATTTCGAGTTCACAAGGTCCTAAACATTTATCTATTTGATAATACAAACAAAGTTTTTTTGATTTTAAACAAGCCTTTTTTTGTACAAGTTTACAAATTTCATACAAAGAGTCTAAAATGTCTCTTGCTCCAACCGAATAAGGTCCATAGTAAGTAATATCTTTACTTTTGAGAATCTTTCTTGTTATATCAAAACGGGGATATTTTTGTGCAGTATCTATGTAAATATAGGGGTATGTTTTATCATCACGAAGTAAAATATTGTACTTTGGGTTGAGTTGTTTAATAAGGGAATTTTCGAGTATCAATGCATCATGCTCACTCTTTACTACTATATAGTGCATACTAACCGTTTGATTTATCATCTTTGTGATTCGCTGGCTTAACTGCGAGGATGGTCCTAATTTTGGACTGAACTGCCAATAAGATTTCACACGATTATTGAGATTTTTAGCTTTTCCTATGTATAGTAAATGCCCATTTGTATCAAAGTATTGGTAAATCCCTGCAGATGATGGAAGTTGTTTTATGGTTGCTTCAAGTGTCATGTTGTATTATATCAAATATATATTTGAAAGGGCTATTTTGAAATCATTCAAAACAATTTTAATACTTCTAAGTTTTTTATTGAGCATAAGTGCTTGTGGCTACAAAGCACCTCCTTATTACCAAGAAGCAGCACCAAAGTCTGATGAAAATGTAAAGTTCATTATGCAAAAAAAAGAGTTCCCTCATGATAACAATGTGAGCTGTGATAGCAAATGATTCAGTATGATGTTATAATCATAGGAGCTGGTGTTGCTGGACTCTATGCAAGTATGAACCTTCCCAAAGAGAAAAAAGTTCTACTTATCAATAAACGCGAAACTTTCAAATGCAACACTTTTTATGCGCAAGGTGGTGTTGCATTGGCTCGGGATAAGGCTGATATTCCTGCTCATATTCAAGATACGCTTAATGCTGGTTCTGGACTATGTAATGAAGAAGCAGTAAGACTTCTAAGTGAAAATTCAAGAGAAGCTATTGATAACCTCATCAAGCAAGGCTTTGCATTTGATAGAGACGAAGATGGGAAACTCCTCTATACCAAAGAAGCAGCACACTCTTGTGAGAGAATTTTACATGCTGGAGGGGATGCAACAGGACGCTACCTCCATCACTTTTTGCTTTCACAAAATACACATGCTATGCTTAGTGATGCTAGGGTTGTAGACCTTCTTATCAAGGATGGTGTTTGCTACGGTGTTACTGTTTTAGACCATAGAGAAGTTCGAAATATCTATGCAAAAGATGTCATTATTGCGAGTGGTGGAGTGGGATCACTCTATGAGTACCACACAAATGCTCCAACAATTAGTGCTGATATGCAAGGACTCTGTACTCTCAAAGGTATAAAACTCGAACATATGGAAATGTTACAGTTTCACCCCACTGTTTTTGTAAAAAGTCTTGATGCTCAAAAACAACTCCTCACAGAAGCACTTCGCGGTGAAGGTGCTACTATAGAAGATGAGAATGGCAGAAGATTTATGTTTGACTATGACAAACGCGGTGAACTTGCTTCACGGGACATTGTAAGTAAATCTATCTACAAATACAAGAAAAAAACAGGACTACAAGTCTATCTTGCCTTTGATAAGTTTAAAGAAGAGTACTTTGAACACCGATTTCCAAATATCTGTATCAACCTAAGAGCACTGGGCTACAATGTACCGCAACAAAGAGTTCCCATCTCACCTGCGTTTCACTATGCAATTGGCGGTATTAAAACAGACTTAAACGCAAGAGTCCCTAGTGTTAAGCATCTCTATGCCGTTGGTGAAGTGGCTTCAACAGGTGTACATGGAGCTAATCGTCTTGCTTCAAACTCTTTACTTGAAGGGCTGGTCTTTGCCAAAATAGCTGCCCTTGATATTCTTTCAAATAAAAATGAAAAACAATTTCTTGAGTTTGATATTACAGATGACATTATGAGTTATAAAGAGGATAAAATAAAAAAGAATCAACTCAGAAATATAATGTGGGAAAATGTGTCTATTATAAGAACAAACAGTGGATTAAATGATGCTTTAAGCACAATTAATGCTCTTTTAAATGAAAAAATTGGTAGACTATTGAAATTTCGTTTATTAACAGCACGGGAGATTGTGCTTGGGGCATTAAAGAGAAAAGAATCCATAGGGGTTCACACCATAGATGAGGAGTATTAAATGGAACATAGTTCAATGGCAGAGGGAGTTGTACAAGCAGTACAACATGCTTCAACAGATATAAATCTAGCAACAACTTGGGTAGGATGGCTCTCTTTAGCCATTTTTGTCATCGCATACTATTTTATAGCGACAGAGGAAAACTGGGAAATAAACAAGGCTAAACCGGCACTTTTCGCAGGTACTTTTATGTTTATGCTTATCGGTGTTTATTATGCGATAAATGGTCTTAATCCAGACCCTTTACACGATGAACTTGAGACTCTCATCTTAGAAATAGCAGAAATTTTCTTCTTCTTACTTGTAGCAATGACCTACATTGAAACACTGATAGAGCGTGGTGTATTTGATCTTATGAAGTATAAACTTGTTTCCAAAGGCTACACATATAAAAAGCTTTTTTGGTTTACAGGTCTTTTAGCATTCTTTATCTCTCCAGTTGCAGACAACTTAACAACAGCCCTTATCCTCTCAACTGTACTTTTTACAATTGACAAAAAAAATATTTCGTTTTTAGTTCCAGGAGCTATCAATATCGTTGTTGCTGCCAATGCAGGTGGTGCTTGGTCTCCATTTGGTGACATCACAACACTTATGGCATGGACAGCAAACAAAGGTGAATTTATTGATTTTCTCTACCTCTTTCCAGCTTCTGTACTTGGGTGGGGTATTACTGCTTTCTTACTTAGTTTATCTGTTCCCTCTGGCAAACCTCCATTTGATGCTTCAACTGAACAAAAACCACTCCTACAAGATGGTGGTATGGGTGTAGTTTATCTTGGTGTCGGTACCATTGTAACAGCTGTTCTTGGTCACCAATTTTTTCATTTTCCAGCGATGTGGGGTATGATGTTTGGTATGGCAGTCTTAAAACTTTACTCTATCCATCTTAACAAAAGTGGTCAGCATAGTTTTAATATCTATGTAAATATGCAAAAAGTTGAAAACGACACACTGCTTTTCTTCTTTGGTATCCTTTCAGCTGTAGGTGCACTTCACTTCTTAGGTTTCTTACACTATATTCATGATGTATATGGTATTTTTGGTGCAACCGCAGCAAATATTGGTGTTGGTTTTCTCTCAGCTATCGTAGATAATGTTCCTGTTATGAGTGCTATCCTAAAATCATCTCCTGAAATGGGAACTGATCAATGGCTTCTTGTTACTATGACAGCTGGTATTGGTGGTAGTCTCATCTCTTTTGGTTCAGCTGCTGGTGTTGGTGTAATGGGTAGACTCAAAGGTATTTATACATTTAATTCTCACATGAAACATGCTTGGACTATCTTTGTAGGTTATATCCTGTCTATAGCTATTTGGTACTTCCAGTTTGAGATTTTAGGTCTTTACTAAAATCTTTTTTCTCGACTTCCATTTTTGGAAGTCTACTTCATTTTATCTCTCGGAATAAACTCTAATACAGTAGCATCTATACAAAATCGTCGTCGTCCATCAGCTCGTGGAAATACATGTCCTAGATGAATACCACTCTTTTTAGAAACAATTTCTATGCGTTTCATGCCATAACTATGGTCCTCTTTTTCAACTACATTCCCATCTACTGCTTTATAAAAACTAAGCCAACCTGTTCCAGAGTGAAAACGTTCTCTTGTATCAAACAAAATATCACCGCTGAGTTTATCTACAAACACACCATCTGGAGTGTCTTTAAAGATTTGGTACTGTTTACATCCTGGTACATCTGTTCCCTCATGGAATGCAACATGATAAGCTTGTGAATTTTTACCAAGTTTAAACAAGCCCAAAGTCTTATAGAACTCTTTGGCACTCATATATCCAGGATGACCCACAATCTCTTTACCATCTTTTATAAAAAGAATCGTTGGAGTTGCAAAAAGTTTTGTATCAATTGTAAAACCTTTTAAATCTTTTGCATACACTGTCCTTAAAGGTATAGAGCCTTTATATCCAGAGCTTACATCTTTTTCAAACTTTTCACAGTAAGGGCAGTAGTGTTCTGATTTGATTACTATAATCTCTTGTCCACCCAAAGGAACTACTCTGTCTTTGTGCACTTTCGTTTTACTAAACTTTACTCCAGTAGCATGATTTGGGCAGTATCCATGTGGATTTTTTTGCAGATAATCTTGATGATAATTCTCTGCTGGATAAAATTTCACTAATGGTTTTATCTCTGTTGTTATAACTCCATACCCTGCGTTTGTCAGTAAAGATTGATACTCTTTTTCAGTAGATTTTGCTATTTTTTCTTGATTTTTATTTGTATAATAGATAGCACTACGATAGTTGTTTCCAACATCGTTACCTTGGGCATTCAGTTGTGTCGGGTCATGAAGTTCCCAAAAAGATTTTATCAGTGTTAAAGCATCTGTTTTTGAATTATCATAAGTCACCTTAACGGACTCTGCATAATTTTTTGTTTGAGAGTCAGGTTTAAGCCTTCGCATATCTAAAACATCGTCATAAGTTGGATTAGCATAATTTCCACCTGCATACCCTGACTCTGCGTTTATCACACCATCCATATGTTCAAAATGTTTTTCAACACCCCAAAAGCATCCTGCTGCAAATACTATTGAAACTATCATAAATTCTCCTTCTTTTCACAGAAGTATAGCTTTTGTTTGTGTATGTTTTGTGTATAATTCCTTTATGATTGCTCAAGATTCCATAGAAGCCTTAAAGGCTCGACTTGATATTGTTGATGTTGTTGGAAGTTATGTGGAACTCAAAAAAGCAGGGGGTAATTTTAAAGCACCTTGTCCTTTCCATGATGAAAAATCACCCTCCTTTGTAGTAAGCCCACAAAAACAGATTTATCACTGTTTTGGATGCAATGCAGGTGGTGATAGTGTGAAGTTTGTCATGGAGTATGAGAAACTTAACTACCCTGAAGCTCTTGAGAAGTTGGCAGATTCTTATAACTTTACACTCACACACACAGATAACAAACACAACAAACCTCGTTCACAAGTGATGGATAATTTAAATGAGTGGTATCAAAATCTCCTCAACTCAAAACCAGTTGCGCTCCAGTATATAAGAGAACGGGGTATCTATGAAAGTAGTATTGAGAAGTTTGGCATTGGCTATGCCCCTGATTCCAATGCAACAATCAACTACATTAAATCGCAAATGTTTACTATGAATGAAGCGGTGCAAATGGGTGTTGTTGGGTACGATGGCGGTCGAAATTTCGCACGTTTTATCGAGAGAATCACTTTTCCTATCCACTCTGCAAATGGCTCTTTAGTTGGATTTGGCGGTCGAACTATCACAGGGCACCAAGCAAAGTATGTAAACTCTCCAGAGACCCCCTTTTTCAATAAGTCGCGTTTGCTCTATGCCTACCACCATGCAAAACAATCGCTTTATAAACGCAAAGAAATCATCATTACAGAGGGTTACCTTGATGTTATAATGCTCCATCAAGCAGGGTTTGACAATGCTGTAGCAACTTTAGGAACAGCTCTTACAGTTGAACACTTGCCACTTCTTCGTAAAGGCGAGCCAAAAGTTGTGATGGCTTACGATGGGGATAAAGCAGGACGAGCAGCAGCTCTTAAAGCGAGTAAGCTCTTAAGTGCTGGTGGTTTTAATGGAGGAGTTGTTGTGTTTGCTGGAGGCTTAGACCCTGCCGATATGGTTAAAGAGGGACGAGCAGAAGATCTTAGCAATATGTTTCGTTCCCCTAAACCTTTTATAGAGTTTGTGCTCGATGAGATTCTTTCTCTTTTTGATTTACAAGACCCAAAGGCAAAAGAGGCTTGTTTACAAGAGGGAGTGAGTTACCTCAAAACTCTCTCTCCTATTTTACAAGAGGAGTACAAGACTTATCTCGCACCGCGTTTAGGTGGGCTTGGAGTCTCTCCTTCACTTATAAAGTTAAACACTTCATCAACACAAAACGCAACAAATCAACCATACACACAGGCAAGTACACACAAAGATATGTGGGAACTCTCTCTTGTGAAAACAGTTTTAGAAAAGCCTCATTTTGTGAACCAAATTTTAGATGTGATAGACCCCTCTTTGCTACAGTTTCACTCTCGTGAACTTTCTCTTGCCTTAGAGTCCCAAAACGATTCACCTGAACTCATGGCGATTTTAGTAGATGAGAGCATCAGTGCTTTAAGCGATGAAGATGCTCTCAATGCAGAACTCATCACTTTTCTTTCTCGCTATTATGAACGAGAACTCAAAAAAGTCAATATTGCTAAAAATATTAGTTTTGAAGAGAAAGCTTTTCATATCCGCAAATTTCGTGATAAGATTTCAAAACTCAAACGTGGAGAATTAGTAGGTTTAAATGATTAAAATAAAAAACCAGCTTAAAAACTTTTCTTATCGCACTATTTTTTGATATACTATTATTAGACTTCTTGCATATGTAAGCTATGCAAGAAGTCTATTATCTAAAATAAGGTTTTATAATGGCAGGGATACACTTCTCTTTTGACAACTTTAAAGAACTAATGCAGTTAAATATTGGAATTTCAGAACGTCTTGATGAAAATCGAGCAGAGAGTTTTACTCTTCTCTATTGTGACTTTTCAGAGTTACCCCAAGATGTTGTCAATGCTTCTCTACTCAACATTTTACGTACTTCAGACTCTATTGTAAATCATGAAAGTGATTATTTTTTTGTACTTCCTTATACAGACAAATATGGTGCAGAAATTGTAAAAACAATGTTTGATGAATTTTTTGCAAAATTTTTAAAATCTTTTCTCGTAAGTTATCCAGTGGATGGAGAAACACCTGAGGAGTTACTAGAGAGTATACAAGATAGTGTAAGCTTATTTCACAAAAAAAG
>Ga0114934_10001534_pt1 | contig 14976 bp, 16 predicted proteins | sample 4SBtaG_2_FD_99695 | JGI IMG/M metagenome (GOLD analysis project Ga0114934, IMG submission 99695) | Deep subsurface microbial communities from Kolumbo volcano to uncover new lineages of life (NeLLi) - 4SBTROV10_white metaG | ecosystem: Environmental > Aquatic > Marine > Volcanic ... | reverse complement strand
TATAATAATAAGGAGAAAGTGGATGTCAAAAGCTCACAATTTACAGGATATTTTCTTAAATACGCTCAGAAAAGAGCATGTGCCTGTTTCTATTTTTCTAGTGAATGGCATTAAACTGCAGGGCAAAATCGATTCTTTCGATCAATATGTCATTATGCTGAAGAATACGATCAACCAAATGGTGTATAAACACGCTATTTCAACCATTGTTCCAGGGAAGCCGGTCAGGTTGCCGCGCGAATCTGAACAATCTGATGAATAATTTTTAACGCGAGGTATATTTTTGTTTGAAAGACCCGATGCCGGTGAACGGGCAATATTGGTTCATTTAACATTGCAAGCCGGGCAGGAAGACCTGGAAGAACTCAAAGAATTAACGCGTTCAGCAGGTGCAGAACCCGTCCATGTGATAACGGGCAGTCGCTATCGGCCTGATCCAAAATATTTTATCGGCTCTGGAAAGCTGGATGAAATCAAGCAGGCTTTGGAATTTTATCAGGCGGATATTGTTTTATTCAATCATCCTTTAACGCCGAGTCAGGAGCGTAATCTAGAAACGGCGCTGGATGTTCGGGTCGTTGACAGAAATGGCTTGATTCTGGATATTTTTGCTCAGCGCGCTCAGACCTTTGAAGGGAAATTACAGGTGGAGCTGGCTCAGTTAAGGCACTTGTCTACCCGCTTGGTGCGGGGTTGGACGCATCTGGAAAGGCAAAAAGGCGGGATTGGTTTGAGAGGGCCGGGCGAAACCCAGCTGGAAACAGACCGCCGATTGCTCGGTATGCGCATCAAACAAATTCAGCGGCGATTGGTCAAAGTGGACAAGCAGCGTGGGCAAGGGCGCCACAAGCGAAAAAAAGCCGAAATTCCTTCCGTATCTCTGGTCGGTTATACCAATGCCGGAAAATCGACATTGTTTAACACCCTGACGCAATCGGATATTTATGCTGCAAACCAGTTGTTTGCAACATTAGACCCTACTTTGCGGCAATACCGCCTACAAAATGGGACTGAGCTGGTAATGGCCGATACCGTTGGTTTTATACGACATTTGCCGCATGAATTAGTCGCCGCTTTTAAATCGACTTTGCAAGAAGCGAGTGAAGCGGATTTATTGCTCCATGTGGTCGATGCCAATGCGGCCGACCGGGATGAGACTATTTTTCAGGTTAATCAAGTATTGGAAGATATCAAGGCGAGTACGGTTCCACAATTACTCGTTCATAACAAAATTGACCTGTTAGAGGGTGTTGACCCGCATATTGATTATGATGATGAAGGTAAACCGGTTCGGGTTTGGTTGTCTGCCAAAACCGGTGATGGCTGTGAATTGCTGGACCAGGCCTTGTCGGAAATTTTTGCCAGCCAAAAGGTCATCAGAAAATGTGTGTTGACTGCGAAACAGGCCGGTATTCGGGCCAGATTATTCGATTATGCGCGTATTTTGCATGAGCAGACAGATGATTATGGTGGCTGGCAGCTGAAGATTGAGATCGATAAAAAGCATTTAGGACTGTTGAAAGAAGTTGAGCTGGAAGAGGTAAGCTAACGGCCAGGCTTCTCGGCATTTTTTGTAATCATAGCGGATATAAACTTTAATGTTATTTATCCTGTTAAATTTAGGTACAATAGAGCATCGCACTCAATCATGACGGTCATGATTGAGTGCGATGTTTGCTGGAAAAAATACAAACACAAGTAAATTGGAGTACTGAATATGGCCTGGAATGAACCCGGTGGCGATAACAAAGATCCCTGGAGTGGGCGAAATGATCAGGGGCCGCCTGATCTGGATGAAGCAATACGTAACTTGCAAGATAAAATCGGCGGTTTGTTTGGCGGCGGTGGTGGCTCAGGTGAAGAATCCTCCAAGAAAGGCCTTTTGTTTTTATTGATTGCAGCCGTTGTTCTATGGTTGCTGAGTGGTTTTTATATTGTTGATGAAGGAACCCGAGGCGTGGTGACACGATTTGGGCGTTATGTTGAAACCACACAGTCAGGTTTGAACTGGCATTTGCCTGCCCCCATTGAGCAGGTGCAGATTATTGATGTTAAGCAACAGCGTTTCATTGAAGTCGGTTATCGCTCTGGTGGTCGCCAAGGCATGGGATCTGTGCCTCGTGAAGCCTTGATGCTGACTAAAGACGAAAACATTATTGATGTACGACTGGCCGTGCAGTATCAGGTTAAAGATGCGAAAGATTTTGCGTTCAATGTTTATAACCCGGCTGCAACCTTGAAAGAGGTGACAGAAAGTGTTGAACGTGGCGTGATAGGCCAGAATACGATGGATTTCGTGTTGACAGAAGGACGTAGTGAAATTGTCTCTGAAATCAAACAGGAAATTCAGTCGATTATGGATTCTTACAAGGCCGGTGTTCTGGTGACCAGTGTGAACTTACAGGATGCACAACCGCCTGAACAGGTTCAGGGTGCATTTGAAGATGCCATTAAGGCGCGAGAAGACAAGCAGCGGCTGATTAACGAAGCCGAAGCCTATTCCAATGGTGTCGTGCCAAAGGCGCGTGGTGCAGCTTCGCGTCTGGTTCAGGAAGCCGAAGGTTATCAGGCAAAAGTCATTGCTAAAGCAACCGGTGAAGCCAGTCGCTTTGAGCAAATGTTGAAAGAGTATAAAAAAGCACCTGCGGTGACACGGCAGCGAATTTATATTGAGACGATGGAGAATATGTTAGGTCATACGCCTACTGTAATGGTTGATGTAAAAGGTGGTAATAATTTGATTTATTTACCCCTGGATAAATTAGCGCCTCAGACCGGTAAGAAGGTTTCGCAAGAGCCCAAAACGAATTTGCCAAAATATGTTCAGCAACCAAAGACAAGAACTAATACAAGAGCAAGAAGCGCTTTTCGCGGTCGTGAAGCAAGAGGGAGGGTGGCACGATGAATAAAATAATTGTTTCAATTGTACTGGTCGTCGTTGTGGCTTCGATGTCGGTATTTACAGTTTCAGAAACTGAGCGTGCCATAAAGTTTCGCTTTGGTGAGATCGTTGAAGCAGATTTTAAACCCGGTATTCATTTTAAAATTCCGTTCATCAATAATGTGAAAAAATTTGATAAACGCATTCTGACACTGGACTCTAAGCCAGAGCGGTTTTTAACGGCTGAAAAGAAAAATGTGATCGTCGATTCTTTCGTTAAATGGCGTATCGGAGATTTAAAAACGTTTTATACCACGGTAGCTGGGGATATCATTCAGGCTAATGTGCGTTTAGATCAGATTATCAAAGATGCATTTCGTAGCGAGTTCAGTAAGCGGCAAATTAATCAGCTGGTTTCCACAGACCGGAAAATTATTCGGAAAGCCCTGATTGCTAAAACAACGGACCTGGCGGGTAAGTTGGGTATTGATATTGTTGATGTACAGGTCAAGCGTATTGATTTGCCACAAGACGTCAGTGCATCGGTTTATCGTCGGATGGAAGCTGAGCGAGAAAGAGTCGCTCGGGAATTTCGTTCGCAGGGTGCTGAAGCGGCTGAAAAGATTCGGGCCGATGCCGATAAACAGCGTGAAATTATTTTGGCCAATGCGTTTCGTGATGCTGAAATACTTCGTGGTAAAGGTGAAGCGAAAGCAGCCGATATTTATGCCAAAACCTATGGAAAAGATGTCGAATTCTTTAATTTTTATCGTAGCATGGGGGCCTATAAGAAAACCTTTGATAAAGAAGGCGATATGCTGGTATTGGAACCGGATTCCGATTTTTTCAAATATTTCAAAAAACAGAAATAATTTTAAGTTGATCGTTTGAAAAGGCTTTTTGTCTGAATAAAACGCTCCACATTGTGGGGCGTTTTGTGTGATTAGGATATTAAAAAAATGCAAACAAAAGATTCCTGGTTATTACCCGAAGGAATAGAAGAAATATTGCCGGATGATGCCGCACAGCTTGAGCAACTAAGACGAAATTTACTTGATGTTTTTTCAGCTTGGGGGTATCAACTGGTTTTTCCACCGCTGATGGATTTTCTTGATTCATTGTTAATTGGAACAGGACATGATCTGGATTTGAATACCTTCAAATTGACCGATCAAGTCAGTGGTAGAACCTTAGGGATTCGCGCCGATATGACACCACAGGTGGCACGAATTGCCGGTCATCATATGAGTCATAGCATTCCGACGCGGCTTTGCTATGTCGGGACAGTATTGCATACACTCGGCGATGAACTGGACAAAGACCGCAGTCCGGTACAGATCGGTGCTGAACTGTATGGTTATGATGGATTGGAAGGCGATTTTGAAATTATTCAGCTGATGCTGGAAATGTTAGCGATGTCAGGTATCGAACAGGTTCATTTGGATCTCGGACATGTCGGTATTTACCGAGCATTGGCTCATCAAGCCGGAGTAACCGATCGACAGGAAGCTGAATTATTCGATGTGTTACAGCGTAAAGCGATACCGGAAATGGATGATTTATTAAATGCCTTTTCTTTGCAGGAAAAAGATAAACAAACCTTTAAGGCATTAGCGACTTTGCATGGTGGGTTGGAAGTTTTTGAACGCGCTGAAACTGTTTTGCAAGGTTATGACAATTCAGTGCAGCAGGCATTGGCAGACTTAAAGGCAATCGCCGAAAAGCTGAGCAAAATTTATCCTGCGTTACCGATTAACTTTGACCTGGCTGAATTGCGGGGATATTACTATCACACCGGGATTGTTTTTGCGGCATTGGTGCCGGGGCTGGGTAAAGAGATTGCCCGAGGAGGTCGCTACGACAATATCGGTGAGGCTTTTGCGGCGGCTCGCAGCGCAACCGGCTTCAGTGCTGATTTGAAACGATTGGCGCGACACGCGGTCAATGGCAGCGATACGTCTGATACGATTGTTTTTGCACCGTGCTGTGATAATGAGGCATTACGGATTAAAATTCGGGATTTGCGTGCTGAAGGGGTTATTGTTATTCAGCAATTACCCAATCAAAAAGGGGATGCAAAAAAAATGGGCTGTACCGCATTATTGGCGCAGGAAGGTCAAAACTGGATTATTAAAGCATTGGACTGAAAGTAAACATGGGAAAAAATGTTGTAGTCATCGGCACACAATGGGGTGACGAAGGAAAAGGTAAGCTGGTCGACTGGTTGACAGATCACGCGGCGGCAGTGGTCAGGTTTCAGGGCGGGCATAATGCAGGCCACACTTTGGTCATCGAGGGTAAAACGACCGTATTGCACCTTATTCCGTCGGGTGTGTTGCGTGAAGATGTCGAATGTATGATCGGTAACGGCGTTGTCTTGTCTTTAGAAGCGTTGCTGGAAGAAGTCGAGTTGTTGGAAAAGTCGGGCATTCCTGTACGCCATCGGTTAAAAATCAGCGAAGCGTGTGCCTTGATATTGCCTGTGCATATCGCTTTAGATCAGGCGCGGGAAAAAGCGCGCGGTGGTAAAGCGATAGGCACTACCGGTCGTGGCATAGGTCCTGCTTATGAGGATAAAGTCGCGCGGCGCGGATTAAGGGCTGGTGATTTGCGAAATACTGAAGAGTTCAGTCGTCGGCTGAAAGAATTAGTGGATTACCATAATTTTATGTTGACCCGGTATTTTCAGGCCGAAGCGGTTGATTTTGAGAAAACACTGGAATCTGCATTACGTCTGGGTGAGCAAATTCTGCCGATGTTGACGGACGTGGCCGAAGAGATTAAGCAATTACAACAACAGGGTAAAAATGTTCTGTTTGAAGGCGCGCAAGGGGCGTTGTTGGATATCGATCACGGCACTTATCCCTATGTGACCTCATCGAATACAACAGCGGGTGGTGCAGCGACCGGTACAGGCATTGGTCCACTTAATCTGGATTATGTTTTGGGCATTACCAAGGCGTATTCAACCCGTGTCGGTAATGGTCCGTTTCCGACTGAATTGAATGATGGTTATGGTGAACACCTGGGAATAAAAGGCCATGAATTTGGCGCGACGACTGGCCGTAAACGGCGTACAGGTTGGTTTGATGCGGTGTCTATGCGTAAATCGGCTTTAATGAACAGCTTGAGTGGAATTTGTCTGACCAAACTGGATGTGTTGGATGGTCTGGATAAAATTGGTATTTGTACCGGTTATAAAATTGATGGAAAAATAGTCGATACAGCACCGCTCGGCGCTGACCAGTATGAGGTCTGTGAGCCGGTTATTGAAGAAATGCCCGGTTGGCAAACGACAACACGTGGTATTACACGGTTCGATGACTTACCGGAAAATGCGATAAATTATATTCGGCGTCTGGAACAGTTGGTTGGTGTCAATGTCACCATTCTTTCTACGGGGCCTGATCGCGATGAAACGATTGTTTTGGAAAACCCATTCAAATGAAGCGGGATTTAAATTATGTTTGAATACAGGTATAATCGCTCGTTAAAGCCTTGGAATCAGGGCTTTTTTCTTGGTTTAAAGTGCGTTTGTGGGGCACAAGCATACGCGTCGATGTCTATTTAAACAAACGCTTGGAGTTTTAACAATAAATGACACAAAAACTTTATATACAAACAAACGGTTGTCAGATGAATGAATATGATTCTGACAAAATGCGTGATGTGTTGAAAGCATCGCATGGTTTGGAAGTGACTCAAAACCCTGAAGATGCTGATGTCTTATTGTTAAATACCTGTTCAATTCGTGAAAAAGCCCAGGAAAAGGTTTTTTCAGCCGTTGGACGCTGGAAAAAGATTAAGGATAAGCGGCCTGACATTATTATTGGCGTGGGTGGCTGTGTCGCAAGCCAGGAAGGTGAGGCGATTCAAAAGCGCGCACCTTATGTCGATATTGTATTTGGTCCGCAAACCCTGCATCGTTTACCTGAGCTTTTAAATCAAGCGCGTCGCGGTGAACAAAAGATCGTTGATATTTCATTTCCCGAAATCGAGAAGTTTGATTCCTTGCCGGAACCTCGCGCAGAAGGCCCAAAAGCCTTTGTATCCGTTATGGAAGGCTGTAGCAAATATTGCACCTATTGTGTTGTTCCCTACACACGGGGTGAAGAAATCAGTCGGCCATTGAATGATGTGATTGCAGAAATTGAAACACTCGCTCAACAAGGTGTGCGTGAAATCAATTTGCTCGGGCAAAATGTGAATGCCTATCGGGGTGAAATGGATGATGGTGATATTGCCAGCTTCAGTCTGCTGCTCCATTATGTCGCCGCCGTTGAAGGTATCGACAGGATTCGTTTTACCACATCGCATCCTCTGGAATTTACCGATGATATCATTGAAGCCTACACAGAAATTCCACAGCTCGTCAGCCATCTTCACTTACCTGTCCAAAGTGGCAGTAATCGTATTTTATCGGCGATGAAGCGGGGCCATACCCGGGAAGATTATTTGCAAATCATGGCGAAGATAAAACAGGCACGACCGGGTATCAGTCTGTCATCAGATTTCATTATCGGTTTTCCTGGTGAAACCGATGAAGAGTTTGAAGACACAATGCGTTTGATTGAAGAAGTTGGTTTCGATTTCTCCTATAGCTTTATCTTTAGTCCGCGCCCAGGGACACCCGCCGCAGAGTTTGAAGATGGTATTTCTATGGATGTCAAAAAACAGCGGCTGGAGCGATTGCAGACACGCTTGACAGGAATGTCGCAAGCCATTTCCGAGACTATGGTTGGGAGTGTGCAGACCGTATTGGTAGAAGGTGTTTCCCGTAAAAATCCATTGCATATGACAGGGCGCACGGAGAATAATAGAGCCGTTAATTTTGCCGCTCATCCACGGCTGGCGGGGCAGTTTGTAGATGTATTGATTACGGAAGCCTTGCCGAATTCCTTGCGTGGTCGTCTGGTTGAGTCTTCCGTAGAAAAAATTGTTCACACAGCTTGATGAGCGAAGCACAATTTTCTCAGGAAATTATGTTATTGCCGGCTGACAACCAGCGTTTGTCTGATTTTTGTGGGCAATTTGATAATCATCTCAGGCAAATCGAGCAGCGCCTGCAGGTCGAAATCTTGAATCGTGGCAATTCTTTTAAAATAATCGGTGTGAAGCAGGCCGTTATTGCCGCGAGTGCAGTCATGAAAAAGATTTATGACATGACTGCAGAGGAAGAAATCACGCCGGAGCAGGTTCACTTGAGTATGCAAGATGCCAATATCGAACAAATAATTACTGAGACTAAGCAGGAATCATTTAAGTTGCTGCATATTAAAACCCGGCGTGGTGTTATTAAGGGCCGGGGTGAAAATCAACAAAAATATCTGCATAAAATCCTTAGTCATGATATCAATTTTGGTGTGGGTCCTGCGGGTACCGGTAAGACCTACCTGGCTGTCGCTTGTGCGGTGGAAGCCTTACAATCTGAACAAGTCAGGCGTATTGTTCTGGTCAGGCCAGCCGTTGAGGCCGGTGAGAAGTTAGGCTTTTTACCCGGCGATATGGCGCAAAAAGTTGATCCGTATTTACGACCTCTCTATGATGCGTTGTATGAAATGCTGGGTTTTGAAAAAGTTGAAAAACTGATTGAGCGGAATATTATAGAAGTTGCGCCGTTGGCGTTTATGCGCGGTCGAACATTGAATGATTCCTTTATCATTCTCGATGAGGCGCAAAATACAACGACCGAACAAATTAAAATGTTTTTAACCCGTATTGGTTTTGGTTCCACTGCCGTTGTGACCGGCGATATCACCCAAATTGACTTACCTAATGAGCGTTCATCAGGCTTGATTCATGTCTTGAAAGTCTTAAAAGACGTAGAGGGTATCAGTTTTACCTTTTTCGATACCAAAGATGTGGTCAGGCATCCTTTAGTTCAACGCATTGTCAGTGCCTATGAGCGCTATGAACAAGAACAATCTTCTTGATCTTCAGTTAGCCACCGATTGTTCTGATTTACCTGACAAGGATCAGTTTAAGCTGTGGGTTGAGTTGGTTCTGTCAGATCAACAGCGCTCAGGTGAGATAGTCGTGCGTCTGGTCGATGAGGACGAAAGTCGTGGCTTAAATCAGGCTTACCGACATAAACAAGGGCCCACCAATGTATTGAGTTTTCCATTTGAAGCGCCGGCGGAAATACAAACGACTTTGTTGGGTGATTTGGTTATCTGCGCACCGGTTGTTCATCGCGAGGCCAAAGACCAAGGTAAATTATTAGAACATCATTGGGCGCATATTGTGATTCACGGTGTTTTACATTTACTCGGTTATGATCATATTAATGATAATGATGCCGTGGTGATGGAAGCCTTAGAAATTAAACTGTTAAATAAACTTAAAATACCAGATCCCTATCACGAGGATTGAATAGATGACTGACGAAAACCCTCCGAGTAGTTCCGCCTCATCCAAAAGCTTTATTGATCGAATCGGTCAAATGTTAACGGGTGATCCGCAAGACCGGGAAGACTTACTTGAGTTTCTGCGGGCCGCACACAAAAAACATCTACTGGATGCCGATGCTCTGTCCATGATTGAAGGCGTGTTGCAAATCAGTGAAATGCGTGCCAGAGACATTATGGTACCTCGCGTACAGATGGTGGTTGTACCGCATGATGCAGAACTGGACACTATCTTGCCGTTAGTATTCGAATCCGGGCATTCTCGCTACCCTGTCATCGAAGGCGATCGCAGTAAAGTGGTCGGTATTTTAATGGTCAAGGATTTGCTGGCTAATGTGTTGAAACAGAAAGATCTGAAAGTTGAAGAAATTATGCGGCCTGTCAGTATTGTGCCAGAGAGTAAGCGTTTGAATGTATTGTTGAAAGAATTCAGAACGCAACGGCATCATATGGCGATTGTGATTGATGAGTATGGTATGGCAGCGGGGCTGGTGACGATTGAAGATATTTTAGAGCAGATCGTGGGTGAAATTGAAGATGAGCATGATGCCGAAGAAGAAACCTATGTTCAGCAAAAAAACAAAACCGATTTTATCATCAAAGCCTTGATGCCGATTGATGAATTCAATGAGTATTTCGACGCAGATCTGGATGATGAGGAATGTGATACGCTGGGTGGATTCATTGTCCATCAATTAGAGCACCTACCCAAAAAAGGTGAAAAACTCAAGTATGGTAATTTTAGATTTGAAGTGGTCAGGGCAGACAATCGACGGATTTATCTGGTGAAACTCAAGCTGAAGAAGAAACCCGAAAAAGAGGCTGAATAAAATCGACTGGCCGGTGTTTTAATTGCCTTACTGTTTGAATAGAAAATCTGTTTGGGATTTGAGCAAATGTTCGCCGAGCCTGTCGTTAACACGGTCGAATTTCAGGCCATAAAAATAACAACCTTCTGAATGTCGATGATGGCGGATGCTTGCATTAATTCGAAAGACTTTGCCATCTTTGAAAATCAATTGTAAAGAGATATTTTTATTTCGAGGAAACTTTTTATTGCATGCAATCAACGCACCCTTGCTGCTGATGTCCATTAGATTGACCATCAGCTTGGATGTGCTGAATAAGCCCCGAACCAATACGACAGTTGTGATATCTTTACGGATATAACGTACAGCAGTACGTTTGTTGATGAAGCCGGTATCCTCGTCTGGATCCCGAAAAAAAACATCATCTTGTTTTTGTTCTTCAGTTTTTGATGTCATTAGCCGAAGGCGATAAACAATAATACGTTTAAGTATTGACCTAAATGCGTGAAATTGCAATTTTAGGGACTATGAATTTGACGAGTGCAGCACCTTTTTTATCAATAGTTTGTTGTTTGTTGCCGGCAAGGTGAGGGTTAACGGGTATTTTTCAAATGATTATTGGTGAGTATGAATCAGCTATTTAAATATTTCTTTATTATCGGTTTGCTTTGGGTAGAGATTCAGTATTCTGTTGTTGCCGATGAAAAACAAAAAATAAGCATTGTTTTTTTGAGCCAGGAAAAACAAGTGCCTGCCGCCTTGTCCAATCTTGATGCGTTTATTCAGCATAAAGGCTTCAAAGGTGCTGAAATGGCGATTGCGGATAATAATACGACAGGTCAGTTTACCGGACAGTATTTTGAGTTGAAGCCCGTCATTGTCCCGCTGGGTGAAAGTGTATTGGCGGCTTTTAAGCGGCATGCGGTCGATTCTGATTTGTTTGTTGTTAATGTGTCTGATAATCAATTATTGAAATTGGCCGACCTCGATGAGGCGAAGAACAAGCTGATTTTTGATGCGGTCAGTCGGGCCGATGAGCTGCGCAATGAATTTTGTAGAAACAATGTGCTGCATCTGTTACCCAGTCGGGCCATGCGTGCTGATGCGTTGGCGCAGTATATGTTAAAAAAACGCTGGCGGAAATGGTTTTTAGTGGTTGGGCCGACAGAAGATGATAAACGTTTTGCTCAGGCGTTGCGGCGTGCGGCGGAACGTTTTGGTATGGATATTGTTGCTGAAAAACAATGGTTGCACACCTATGATGCCAGGCGCACGGCGCAATCCGATGTGCCGGTTTTTACGCAGGATGTGCCGGACTATGATGTTCTGGTTGTGGCAGACGAGCAGGGCCTGTTTGGCGAATATTTGAGTTATCGAACCTGGTTGCCAAGGCTGGTTATTGGTACTCAGGGGCTGATTGCCACGGCCTGGCACAGAACCCATGAACAATGGGGTGCTGTGCAAATGCAGAACCGTTTTAAAGACTATGCCGGGCGCTGGATGGAAGAAGAGGATTACGGTGCCTATTTAGCCGTAAGAGCCATTGGCGAGGCGGCGACACGTACACAATCGAACAAGGTTGGCGCTATAAAAGCCTATTTGCTCAGTGATGAATTCGCCTTACAAGGCTATAAAGGTCGGCCATTGTCATTCAGACGCTGGGATGGGCAATTACGGCAACCTGTTTTATTGGCGGCGGCACGTTCTTTAGTTGCCGTAGCACCTTTAGAAGGCTTTTTACATCCCAAAACAGAGCTGGATAGTTTGGGCTACGATCAACCCGAAACACTTTGTCACCCCGGAGAGTAGCATGTTGAAACACGTTGCAGGTATTTTAGGTTTGTTGTTGGCGGTTAATGCTGTGGCCGATACCGTTTATGTCACGCTGGAAAAGGATAATGCTCTGGCTGTCGTGGATGGCGAGGCCGGAACATTGATAAAAACAATGACGGTCGGCCAGCGTCCGCGCGGAATATTACTCAGCAAAGACGGCTCGCAGCTTTATGTGGCAACCAGTGATGACGATACCATTAAGATACTTGACGCTGAAACCTTGGCCGAAATTGGCCAATTGCCTTCCGGAGAAGACCCTGAAACCTTTGCGCAAAGTCCAGACGGTACTTTATTGTACGTTTCCAATGAAGACGATAACCAGGTCACGGTTATCGATATTAAACAACGCAAGGTTGTTGCAAGGATTCCTGTCGGTGTCGAGCCTGAGGCGGTGGCCGTAAGTCCTGATAACAAATGGGTGGCCAGCGCGTCAGAAACCACCAATATGGTGCATTGGATCGACCCTGAAAGTCATCAGGTTGTCGCCAATACCCTGGTCGATCCACGTCCACGCGGTGCCAGCTTCAGTGCCGATGGCAAACAACTGTGGGTAACCTCAGAAATGGCCGGCAGTTTGATGATTATTGATGTCGTCAGCAAGAAAATTATCAAAAAACTGACGCTCAGTATTCCAACGGTCTCAGAGGATAAGATAGAGCCGGTCGGGGTGGTGATTGATGCCGCTCAGCAGTGGGCTTATGTCGCAATGGGGCCCGCTAATCGTGTCGCTGTCATCAATGCACAAACGCTGGAAGTGGAGAAATTTTTGCTGGTCGGTCAGCGTGTCTGGCACCTGGCCTTTTCGCCCGATCAAAAGCGCCTTTATACCACCAATGGGGTCAGTAACGATATTTCGATTATTGATTTAGATACCCATAAAGTCATTAAATCCGTCGCGGTCGGACGTTATCCATGGGGCGTTGTGTCAAGACCATGAAAAAGCCGGCACTGGAGATTGAACAATTAAGTTTTGCCTACGGTAAAAAAAAGGCCCTGGATCATGTTAATTTGACGATTCAGCCTGCCGAGTGCTGCATCCTGTTAGGCCCGAATGGCGCCGGAAAAAGCACCTTGTTTGCGTTGATTACTCGGCTTTATGATTGTCGTGAAGGGCGTATTGCCCTGTGCGGCTTTGACATTAAGCGGGAAAGTCTCAAGGCCTTGGCTACATTAGGCGTGGTATTTCAACAGACGACATTAGATCCAGATTTAACCGTTCTGCAGAACCTGCGTTATCATGCCGCCTTGCATGGCATGAGTCGAAAGCAGGCCGATCAGCGCATCCAGCAGGAGCTGGAGCGGTTCGAAATGTATCATCGCCGCAAAGAAAAAGTCCGGCAGCTTAATGGCGGGCATAAACGCCGCGTGGAGATTGCCCGCGCCTTATTGCACAAACCGCAATTGTTATTGCTGGATGAGCCTACCGTGGGGCTGGATATGTCGAGTCGGCAAAGTATTGTGGCGCATGTTCATGCTTTGGTGAAAGATGACAAGATAGCCGTTTTATGGGCGACGCATTTGGTCGATGAAATTTATCCGGATGACAAGCTGGTGATTTTGCATCAGGGCAAGATTAAGGCCAATGGGGTGGTCAGTGATGTGTTGCAAAAAACCGGCACCGAGACCATTCGAGAGGCCTTCAGCCATTTGACGGAGGGCATGGCGTCATGAGAATTTTTCATTATTGGCGGGCCTTATCCGGCATTGTCAGCCGGGAAGTCTGGCGCTTTCTGTATCAGCGGGAACGCTTTATTGCGGCGCTGGTCAGGCCATTGGTGTGGCTGTTTGTATTTGCTGCAGGATTTCGCTCCACACTGGGCATTGCTATCACACCGCCCTATGAGACCTATATTCTATACGAAGTTTATATCACCCCGGGGCTGCTCGGCATGATTCAGCTTTTTAACGGTATGCAAAGCTCATTGTCAATGGTGTACGACCGCGAAATGGGCAGTATGCGGATACTGATGGTGGCGCCGTTGCCGCGTGGATTTCTGTTGATGGCAAAACTGGTGGCGGGCACGTTTGTGTCTATTTTACAAGCCTATGCGTTTTTGGGGATTGCCTGGCTGTATGGCATTCAACCGCCCTTGGACGGTTTACTCTGGGTATTTCCTGCTTTAGTGTTGTCTGGCATGATGCTGGGTGCGTTGGGCTTGTTGTTATCATCGTTTATTAAGCAACTGGAAAACTTTGCTGGCGTAATGAATTTCGTTATTTTTCCGATGTTTTTTATGTCAACAGCCTTGTATCCTCTGTGGAAAATCAAAGAATCCAGCGAATGGTTATATTGGGTAGCGCAATATAACCCGTTTTCCCAAGCGGTTGAACTCATCCGTTTTGCCTTGTATGGACAATTAAATCAATATGCCTTGGTTTATACCGGCGCCGCCTTTGTTATTTTTATGCTGTTGGCCATTTTAGGCTATAACCCGTCTAAAGGTATGATGATGCGAAAAGGCCGCGGCTGATGGCTGCGGCGACAGGCTTAAACCTGTAGCGTAAATGTAACCGGGCCATCATTGATCAAGCCCACCTGCATATCGGCTCCGAATTGACCAAATTCAGTGTTGGGGTAAACCGTTGTGGCCCGTTGTTGCAGGTAGTGGAATAATTCCCGCCCTTTTTCCGGCGGTGCCGCTGAAGCAAAACTCGGACGGTTGCCTTTTTTTGTGTCTGCCGCGAGAGTGAATTGTGGAACCAACAACAAGCCACCGTTAATATCACGCAGGCTCAGATTCATTTTGCCGACTTCATCAGCAAATACACGATAATTTAGAATACGTTCCAATAAGCGGTCGGCCTGCTGTTCAGTATCGTTTTTTTCAACGGCGACCAGCGCCATAATGCCTTGCTTAATGTTTCCAATGCAGTGCGAGCCAACTGAAACTTGAGCCTGAGTCACGCGTTGAATAATTGAAATCATGATGTTTTTAGAACAAGAATAAAATGTAAAGCTTGAAAAATAACATTAACACAATGACCAGTGCAATTTTATACATGACAGGCTGAGCGTACCAAAAATTCGCTATGGTTTCTGCGGTGT
>Ga0114934_10001533_pt1 | contig 14977 bp, 13 predicted proteins | sample 4SBtaG_2_FD_99695 | JGI IMG/M metagenome (GOLD analysis project Ga0114934, IMG submission 99695) | Deep subsurface microbial communities from Kolumbo volcano to uncover new lineages of life (NeLLi) - 4SBTROV10_white metaG | ecosystem: Environmental > Aquatic > Marine > Volcanic ... | reverse complement strand
TTATATTGCCGGAGGCAATAAAGCTTGGCTTATATTGCCGGAGGCAATAAAGGGGAAAATATTTACTTCCCCATTTCTCTCAGGGCTTTAATTCTTTCTTCTACTGGGGGATGAGTCATCCACAAGCGAGCAAACCATCTCTTTCTCTTTTTGCGAAAGGGGTCAATAATAAAGAGAGAACTTGTAGCATCTGAGGCTTCTCGTAAAGGATGGACGTCCTGAGAAATTTTCTCCAAAGCCTTAGCTAAACCTTCCGGATAACGAGTCAGAAGAGCCCCAGAAGCATCAGCAAGAAATTCTCTTTTACGAGAAATGGATAGTTGTAACAAAACAGCTGCCAGAGGAGCAACCAAGGCCAATACTAAGCCAATTATCATCATAATTAAGCCTAAATTACCACCATCATTATCTCTACTCTCTCCTCCAAAATAGAGACCTCGCAAGAACCAACGAGACAACAAAGCTACAACTCCTACCAAGACAACTACTACTGAAGATAAAAGAATATCTCGATTGCCAATATGAGACATCTCGTGAGCAATTACCCCTTGCAGTTCTGGCTTATCTAACTTATCTAATAAACCTCTTGTTACACAGATAATACTATGTTGAGGATCACGACCAGTAGCAAAAGCATTAGGTGATTCATCGTCTATAATATAAAGATGAGGCATTGGTAAGCCAGCAGTAATTGCCAAATTTTCTACTATCCGATAAAGCTGGAGATTTTCTTCTTTCTTTAAGGGATGAGCCCGAGAAAGAGAAAGAATTATTGAGTCAGATTTCCAATAACTTGTTAGACTCCAACTAATGCTAAAAACTACCGCTAATATTAAAATCCAAGCAGTATTAAAGATATAACTAAAAACCCATCCTAATCCAATAATGAGAAGTAAAAAAATACTGATTAGAAGCCAGGTCTTCCTAATATTAGAATCCGCTTGAGTATAAAGAGTCATTAGGTAAGAAAAAAGTTCGCCTTTATTTCTTTTCGAAATTTACCTGGGGAACTTCCCTCTCTGCTTCCTCAGTAACCTTAAAAAGAGGTTCTGCTTCAAAAGAAAAAAGTCGAGCCAACAAATTATTAGGAAAAACTTTGATGGCAATATTGTAATCGCGGACATTGCTGTTGTAGAAACGGCGAGCAGCTTGAATCTTATTTTCTGTATCAGTTAACTCATCCTGTAATTTTTGGAAATTCTCTGAGGCTTTTAATTGGGGATAATTTTCCGCAACAGCAAATAAACTTTTCAATGTTTTTCCCAGTTGATTTTCTGCAGCTATTTTTTCTTTTCCTCCAGTTGCTTGCATTGCTTGGGAACGAGCAGTAGCAACATCTTCAAAAGTAGTTTTTTCGTGAGCTGCATAACCTTTCACTGTTTCTACTAAATTAGGAATAAGGTTATATCTCCTTTTTAACTGGATATCAATATCTCTCCAGGCTTCTTTAACTCGCTGACGACGACGAACAAGAGAATTATAAATTCCCCCTGCCCACAAACCAAGGAAAGCAACAACTAGCCAAAATATAGTCATAAATTTATTATTTTATTATTTTCCCAATTGGTTCCCGTTAGTTCCCGAAACCCGCTTATAACTAGGAGTTTCGGGAACCAATATATTTTAATACTTCATTAATATCCCATTGCTGGAGAGGTAGGAATTTTAGGTTTCTCTGCCTTCTCTGGTAATTCCGCTACTACTACTTTCGTTGTTAAAAGCATTCCTGCTACTGAAGCAGCGTTTTCTAAAGCACTCCTCGTAACTTTAGTAGGATCTATAATACCAGCAGCAAACATATCTTTGAAATCCCCCCGCAGAGCGTCAAATCCCTCATTATCCTTTCTCTTCTTAGCTTCTTCTAAAATAACAGCACCATTACGGCCAGCATTTTCTGCTATCCGTTGGATTGGTTCCTCTAAAGCTTTTTTCACTATTGCTAAACCTACTTTTTGATCTTCATCTTCCAACTGTACTTTATCTAGTGCTTTGGCTGCCCGAAGAAGAGCAATTCCTCCTCCCGGTACAACACCTTCTTCTAATGCTGCTTTAGTTGCCCGAACGGCATCTTCTACCCGGTGCTGTCTTTCCTTCTGCTCTACTTCTGTTGCCGCCCCCACTTTTATTACTGCTATTCCTCCAGATAGTTTTGCTAACCTCTTCTCCAGTTCTTCTTTATCAAAACTCGATTCTGTATTACTTATTTGAGTTTTAATTTGCTTAATTCTCTTATTAATTTCTTCTTTATCTCCTTCTCCATCAACAATAGTCGTATTTTCTTTATCGACTACTACTCGCCTAGCTTTACCCAAATCATTTAATTCTGTTTTATCTAATTTAAGTCCTAATTCTTCCGAAATAACTTTACCTCCAGTAACAATAGCTGCATCTTCTAAAAGTTCTTTTCTTCTGTCTCCAAAGCCAGGTGCTTTCACTGCTACTACATTAAATACTCCCCTTAATTTATTCACAATAAGAGTAGCCAAGGCATCACTAGTAACATCATCAGCAATGAGAAGAATATCTTTCTTCCCACTTTGTAAAATCTTATCTAAGAGAGGTAAAACCTCATGAATATTAGAGATTTTCTTATCAGTAATAATAATATAAGGGTCATTCAATTCTGCCTTCATTGTTGCTGTATCAGTAGCCATATAAGGAGAGATATAACCACGATCAAATTGCAAACCTTTTACTACTTCTTTAGATAAACCCAATGTTTTTGCTTCTTCTACTGTAATCACTCCGTCCTTTCCTACTTCGTCAATTACATCAGCAATTAAATTACCAATATTTTTATCGGCAGCGGAAATAGAACCTACATTTGCTATATCTTCGTGACTAACAAGCTTCTGAGAAATTTTCTTCAACTCGTCCTTAATTGTCGTGACCGCTTTAGTCATTCCTCTCTTTAAGCCCAAGGGACTAGCTCCAGCAGTTACATTTTTCAATCCGGTTATTATCATTGACCAAGCAAGAACTATTGCCGTTGTTGTTCCGTCACCAGCTTCATCGTTAGTTTTTTCCGCAGCTTGCTTTAGTACTGCTGCCCCCAGATTCTCTACTTTATCTTTTAATTCTATCTCTTTAGCAATAGTTACTCCATCATTGGTTATGACGGGAGAACCGAAACCACGATCGAGAATTACATTAGATCCCCGAGGGCCCAATGTTATTCTCACTGCTCGAGCTAATTTATCTACACCTTTTTTTAAAGACTGACGAGCTTTCTCGTCAAAAATAATTTGTTTTGCCATAATTTTTTATTTAATTATTGCCAAGATATCATCCTCCCGAATAGCTAAATAGTCTTTGCCGTCTATTTTAATTTCGTTCGGAGAATATTTAGTAAAAAGAACCCTATCACCTACTTTTACTGTTAAAGGAATCAATTTTCCTTGATCGGTAGTCTTACCTGGCCCGACGGCAATGACTTTTCCCATAATCGGTTTTTCCTCTGCTGTAGCAGGAATTAAAATACCTCCCTTAGAAGTTTTATCCTCATTAAGGGGTTCTACAAAAATATGATCGGCTAAAGGTTGTATGTTCATTGTTTTTATTATTTTTTTATTAATTAGTGAAGTTAGTGCTTTTAGCAATCTCTCGACCCAACTGCTAAATACATTTTACTCAAAGAATAATTATTGTCAAGACCATTTTACTCTTCTTGCGGCTTGTCTATCTCTAATAATTCTCCTTCAACTTTCTTCCCGGAAATACGATAAACATCTTTATCAATCTTTTTGAATTCTTTAGAGGCGCTGTTATACATATTTACTGTCGTGCCTAAGTGATTACCTAATTTTTGAAGATAAGTTTGGTAACTGGAAAGATGCCTCCCTAACATCTCTACTCGTTTCTTAATTTCCTTAGCCGACTCTTCTATTTGCAAGGCCCGCAACCCTTGAAGAACAGTCTGGAGATAAGCGAGAAAAGAGGTAGGAGAAACAATAACTACTTTCTTCTGGCGAATAGCATATTCTATTAGGTCACGGGTATTAGCTTTAACTGTCCCCACCTTATTAACCAAGAGATCATAATAAATTGCTTCAGAAGGAATAAACATAAAAGCAAAATCCATTGTTCCTTCTTCTGGTTTAATATATTTCGCTGTCTCTTCTATTCTTGTCTTTAAATCTTTAGTAAATAAATCTTCCAAACGTTTCTTTTCCTGAACATCAGATGTTTCTAATAAACGATTGTAATTTTCTAAACTAAACTTAGAATCGATAGGAACAATCTTGTCTTTTATAAAAATAACTGCATCTACTTTTGTTCCGTCCTTAAATTCATACTGGGTTTGATAAGTGCCGGGAGGCAGAACATTTTTCAAAACTGTTTCCAAATAATATTCTCCTAATACTCCTCTTTGTTTAGGATTTTTCAGAATATCTTGTAAATTCTTTAATTGGTCAGCAAAATTAACTACTTGCTTATTAGTTTCATCTAATTTAGTAAGTTTCTCGGTAACTTCTCTGATAATCTTCGCACTTTCTCCAAATTGGTGTTCAATAATCCGGGTAGATTCTTTAAGTTTATCATCAACTGTTCGATTCAAATTCTGAATCTGATTTTGGAGTAAAAGAAAAGATTGATCTTTTTCTCCTTTACTTCCTCCCTTATTCTTTTTTATCAAAAAAATAAAAACAAAACCCAGGGCGAAGCCGCCAATAAGAGCAAGAAGGATATAAAAAATAAAAGTATTCATCATTCCTGTTTATTCAATTTCCTTTTGTAACTGCTCCAAGAGTTCTTTCACTCGGGAAGAAATATGTTGAGGTGTTTTAATCTTTACTCGAACATATAAATCTCCTCGACCAAAAGCGTTAAAGTGCTTAATTCCTTTCCCTCGCAGACGGAAGAGTTCTCCCGATTCTACACCAGCAGGAATTGTCAGAATAACTTTTTTCTTGTCTAATGTTTCGATTTCTTTTTTTGTTCCCAAAACTGCTTCTGGGAAAGAGATAAACAAAGTAGTATATAAATCATCTCCTTTTCTATCAAAGCGAGAATTAGATTTAATAATAATTCGCACATACAAATCTCCACTGGGAGCACCAAGAACTCCTGTCTCTCCTTCTTTTCGGATTCTTATTGTTTCTCCATCCCTTATTCCGGGAGGAATTTCCACTGCTACCTCCTTTTTCCCGTAATGGCGCCCCGTACCACCGCATACCTTACAAGGCTTTTCCGGAATTTTTCCTCGCCCCTTACATTTAGGACATTCGACGATTTGAGTAAAATCTCCCAAAAAAGTATGCTTTACTTGCCTAATAACCCCTTCTCCTTTACATAAGGGGCATACTTTTAATTTAGAGCCAGGTTCATACCCCTTTCCCTGACAATGTTCACAGACCACATAAGTGCGAAAAGAAACTGTTTTCTTCGTTCCGAAAGCTGCTTCTTCTAAACTAATTTCTAAATTAACTTCTATATCTCGTCCTTTTGCTTTAGAACGAGATTTAGTCCGAGAAGAAGATCTTCCTCCGAAGAAATCGGAAAATATATCTCCCATATTTATACCTTCAAAGGGAAAATCAGAAGGAGATTCAAAATTCGTCTCTTGCCAATGAATATTGGAAAAACCACCAGGAAATCCTTGGAAACCGGAGGCTCCCTGGAATCCTTGCCCCCCGCCAAAAACTCGGCCAAATTTATCGTATTGGGCCCTTTTTTCTTTATTAGACAGTACCTGATAAGCTTCGTTAATTTCTTTAAATTTCTCCACATTTCCTCCCTTATCCGGATGGTACTTATGAGCTAATTTATAAAAGGCTTTTTTAATTTCTGCAGCAGAAGCATTACGGGGAACACCTAAAATATTATAATAATCCTTCATAGTTCAAGAATTTCTTTTTCAATTTCCTTATGGGTAATTTGCACATATTTTAAAGCTATTAATAATTGGAGAAGAAGACCGCTCCCAATTATTAAAAGAAAAGAAAAAACAAGATTAATTAGATTCAATAGACTGAGGGCTAAGAAAAAGATAAGAAACCCTATACTAATTTTAAAAGCAGGAGGAAAAGTAGGCCAACGGGATTTGAACCAATTAGTTAATAAAGAAGGAATCGTTTCACTACCTTTCACCGGATAATTGAGCATTCGAGATAAATTGTTTTTCATTTCCTGAAGAAGAGGTTTAGTTACTCCTGAATCAATCTCTCCTTCTAATCCCAAGGGGGACGATTGTTTTTGAAGATAAGCTTTCAAAATGTCATCAATTGTCCCCGAAAAGGAAGGAGGAATCATTCCTTGAGGAAGACTTTTTGTAGTAGAAGATGCTAAATAATTCCAAACTTTAGTGCCTGCTTTAGCCCCCGCTTTTTGAAAACCTGTTTCTCTTAACTGAAAAAAAGCTAAGGTAGTCACTATTAACACTAAGGCAAGAGTCAAAGAAAACATTCCCCGATAGGCTATTCGCCACCAGTGAAGACGAACGAGAGCATTATACTCCCCTCTGAGCCTTAAACGAGCAAACAAGAAAAGAACAAAAAGAACAGCTATTTCAATTAAAACAAACTTGCTGATTTGATGATTAAGAAATAAAGGAAGAAAACCACTAACACTAAAGGCAATTGCCCACAGAGAGAAATCCTTCCAAGAACTAGTTAAAGTAAAGATAATCAAGAAAGAAAAACCAAGAATCCAGCAGATGGCACTACCACTAAAAATACCGAAACTAAAAGCTTTAAACAGTCCTAAGGTAAAAAGGGAGCCTAAAGCAAAGCAGGAAATAATAATAATAGCTAAAAGGGAAAACTTGAAGGACTGAATCCGATCCTCATTAGCTAATTTATAGAGGCGGTAGAAATTTGATTCTTGAGCCATAAAATGAAGGATATACTATACATATAGTATACAGTATATAGGATGCATAATACAGAATACAGCTTTTACTGTTTCTCTTCGAAGTCAGCGTCTTTAGCATCAGAAGGAGGGTTTTCATCCTTTTTCCCTTCCCCTTTTTCTTCTTTCTTTTCTCCAGGCTTTTCTTCTTTAGTTGTTTGCTGAGCCTTCTTGTATAATTCTTCCCCTACAGAAGATAATAATTTAGTCAAAGCATCTATCTTTTGTTGAAGATCTTCTTTAGAAGCAGTATCTTTTATCTGTTTGAGATCTTTTACTTGTGATTCTATGCTTTCTTTCTCTGAAGCAGGAATTTTATCTCCATTATCTTTAATTGTCTTTTCGGCTGTATAGATTAAGGAGTCAGCTTTTATCCGCAATTCAATAACTTCTTTCTTTTTCCTATCTTCTTCCTGATGTAGTTCTGCCTCTTTCTTTAATTTTTCTACTTCTTCCTTGGATAAACCAGAAGAACCTTCAATCCTGATAGATTGTTCCTTGCCGGTAGCTTTATCTTTCGCCTTTACACTTAGGATACCATCAGCATCAATATCAAAAGTAACTTCAATTTGAGGAACACCTCGAGGAGCCGGAGGAATACCATCTAAAATAAACTTTCCTAAACTCTTACAATCACCAGCCATAGGTCTTTCTCCCTGAAGGACATGAATTTCCACTGAGGTTTGATTGTCGGCAGCAGTGGAAAAAATCTGAGACTTAGCAATAGGAATCGTAGAATTTTTAGGTATAAGAATAGTATTAACACCACCCAAAGTTTCAATACCTAAAGACAAGGGAGTAACATCTAAAAGAAGAACGTCCTTCATTTCTCCTCCAATAATTCCTGCCTCTACTGCCGCTCCTACCGCTACTACTTCGTCAGGATTAATGCTTTTATTTGGTTCTTTACCAAAAAGCTTTTTCACTTCCTCCTGAATTTTAGGCATCCTAGTTTGTCCCCCTACTAAGACCAACTCATCAATATCAGTAATTTTAAAACCTGATTCTTCTACTGTTTTCTTTGTTAACTCAATACTCTTTTTAATGTAATCGCCAACTAATTCTTCCAACTTAGAACGTTTTAGGGTATAGGACAAATGTTTAGGTCCAGAAGCAGTAGAAGTAATAAAGGGAAGATTAATTTCTGCTTGGGCAGTAGAAGATAGTTCTTTCTTTGCTTTCTCTGCTGCCTCTTTAATTCTTTGTAAGGCCAAAGGGTCTTTTCTTAAGTCTACTCCTTCGTCTCTTTTGAAATTATCAATCACCCAATCCATAATTTTCTGGTCAAAATCATCGCCACCTAAATGAGTGTCGCCACCTGTCCCTTTTACTTCAATAGTATCAGGGGTAACATTTAAAATAGAGATATCAAATGTTCCTCCTCCTAAATCATAAACGACTATTTGCTGGTCCACTTTTTTATCTAAGCCATAAGCCAGAGCAGCAGCAGTAGGCTCGTTAATTACCCTTTTTACATTAAAACCAGCTATTTCTCCTGCGTCTCGAGTGGCTTTTCTCTGACCATCATCAAAATAAGCAGGACAAGTAATAACCACATCCTTGATTTTCTCTCCTAATTTTGCCTCTGCATCTACTTTCAATTTTTCCAAAACCATAGCCGATATTTCTTGTGGTTTATACCAGCGCTCTCCCATTTTAATTTCCACTCCTCCATTTTTGTCCTCTCGAATTTCGTAGGAAAGCAATTTTTTGTCCTTTTGTACTTCGGGATCAGAAAACTTTCTTCCGATTAACCTTTTAACAGAATAAATAGTATTTTGAGGATTGGTAATCGATTGACGGCGAGCGATTGTTCCTACTAAACGCTCCCCTGTTTTAGAGACAGCCACTACAGAAGCAGTGGTTCTCTCCCCTTCCGCATTCTCAATAATTTTTGGTTGGCCACCTTCAATAGTAGCCATAGCAGAAAAAGTTGTTCCTAAGTCAATACCTAATACTTTAGCCATAATTATTAATTAATTATTAATTGTTAAATTGTTACATTGTTAAATACAAGATACAAGATACAAACGATAGAGAAATTAATCTTTACTATCTGTCTTTTCTTCCTTCGTTACTGTTACTCGGGCAGGGCGAATAACTTTCCCATTAAGGAGATACCCCTTACCAATAACTTCCTTTATTATTCCAGGAGGACTTCCCTTAATTTCTTTCACCGCCTCATGAAAAGCAGGATCAAATCTTTCTCCTACTTTTCCTATTATCTTTACTCCTTCCCCTTCTAATAATTCTTCCAATTGTCCCTGAATTAAATAAATCCCTTTCAGGTATTTTTCCGTCTCTTTGTTGGAAGCATTCGTTAGAATGCTTTGTCTTGCTAAATCAAAGCTGTCTAAAACAGGAATAAGTTCTCTTATTAGTTTCTCGTTAGCAAAACGAGCTATATCTTCAAATCTCTTCGCTTCGTCATTTTTATAATTAATGAACTCCGCTCTTTGCCTCTTCCAACCATTGAGATAATCATCCCTTTCCTTTGTAATTTTTTCTATTTTCCCCTTCAGTTTAGCAATGACTTCCTGACTAGCTACATTTTTTGTTTTGTCTTTTGTCATAAATCAAAAATAATAAAAATAAATTCAAGATGTTAAGCAAATATATCACTAATCGTTTTTAAAAGAATAATATTTTCCCGGTAAGGCATTCGTTTGGGACCAAGAATCCCTAAAACAGCAGAACAGGAATGCAAAGGAGTTACTAAGGAACTGAACTGATCGGATTTTACAAAAGGATTCTCCCGTCCTATAAATACAGAAGGAATACGAGTAATCTTCAGATTCTTTAACTTTTCATCTAAACTATCTAGAGAATCAATAACTGGCTGAATGAAATTTAAGGATAAAAGTTGCTCTTCTGCCATTTCTTGAAATATGTACTTCAAACCTTCCTGAACTAATGCATTCTTCCTAAATAGATAACAAAAATAGAAAGAATGATTCTCCTTCACCAAGATATCAAGTAATTCCTCCACTAAAGGAATAAGCCGTTTCCCTTTTTGAAATACTCTCCGATGTTCCTGCAACCAGCCAGAAGCCAATTTATTTTTCTGCTGAGAAAACATCCCTTCTTGGAGAATTCTGTCAACAAAAAATCTCCAAGCTTTGTCAGTAGGAATTCTTCCACTAGAAGCATGTATCTTATAAAGATATCCTCTCTGAGTCAATTTTTGAAAATCATTTCTAATAGTAGCCGGGCTGACTTTCAGATTGTATTTTTTGTCCAAGGAGGAAGATGATACTGCCCGCCCAGTATGAATGTATTCCTTAACTAAATAGCGAAGGAGTTCATTTTGGCGTTGAGATAAAGCAACTTTGGCCATAAATCAGTTCTTCTTTGCTATTATACACCTTAGCAATCAAGTGTCAAGACTGCTAAATCTGTATCTTGTATTTTGTATATTGTATTTTGTATGGATATGAGATTACTTCGCTCCTCACAATGGCAGAAGGTTAAAAATTTAGATTTTGTGTTTTGGGTTTTATTAGAAATTGGAAATTGGAAATTCTGTTTGTATTTCCTAGGGGTAAATAATAAAAAAGGGGGCGAAAAGCCCCCATTTAATCTAGCTTTCAGAAGAACATTTAAGCAGAATATTTACCAAAGAAAAAATAATTATTATAAAAACCCTTACTTTTACAGAGACGACGGATATCTCTGGAGGCTCAACTAGAATTAAAAAAATCTCCCACACGGAAAAGGCAAACACCCAGATAACTGCAACAATACTTACACCAAATAGAAGTTCATCAATCCATAGCCATCGGGAATTGGTCGGTTTTTCTGATTCAATCTTAGCCAGGTACTGACAGTACCGATACAGAAGCAATAACGACAGTATTACTATTATCACATCTTGCACTATTATTATACCGTTCATATTCATCTATAACACCTCCTTTCCTTTGGTATTTTAATGCCTAAACTACCTGATATATAACTAATCACTAATAAGATATAATAATCAGTTATATATCAGGTAGCGAGGATAATATTTTTAAGGTACTAAAATACTCTATCTAAAACAAAATCAGAGTAGCACATTTCGAATAATAAGTCAAGGATACCTCGCGATGTTTATCCCGCACCGAGCTTGCTCTAGTGCGGGGCTCACAATGATAAAGTGGGCTTGTCATTGCGAGGAGTGAATGAAATGAGCGACGAAGCAATCTCATACGGAATACAGTATACGGTATACGGTACACTCGTCCCCCGTTTTTCCCCTAAAAGTTTGCTCCTTCCTTCCAGGGGTGTTAAAATAAAGGAAATAGTTAATTTAACCAATAAAATTATGCGCCAAGTATTCAAAGGAAAAATTACCTGGATTGATATATCCGCTCCTACAGAAGAAGATATCAATTACCTAAGAAAAAATTATAATTTTCATCCTTTGATCTATAGGGAGTTAGAAGAACCATCGCAAAGAAGCCGAGCAGAAACTTATGACGATTACCTTTTTCTTATTGTCCACTTTCCCAGTTGGGATCCAAAAAAGAAAATATCCTCCCCCTGGGAATTAGATGTCATTCTGCGCAAAGATGTTTTGGTAACTGTTTATTACGAACAAAAGAGCCAAATGCACCAAGAATTATTTGAAAAGATCTACAGTAAAGATTTTGAAAAAAATTATCTGAACAACACAGTTAAACTCTTTTATTTTATCATTGAGGACTTTATAGATTTTGCCTTACGAGAGATAGCTCATATTCAAGAAAAAATTAATGAAGTGGAAAATATAATCTTTAGTGGTAAACATGAACAAGCTATCCCTAAAATTTCTTATAGTAAACGAGATATTCTCAACTTTCGCCGAATAAGCCGTTACCTGAAAGAAAATCTTGATTCCCTCAGCCGGCGAGGACCTCTTCTATTCGGAGAGGAGAGTCGAATTTATTTTAATGACTTAGCTGGTGATATACTCAAAGTAGATAATCTCATTGAGAACTTTAAAGACACTATTGAATCTTTAGAAAATACTAATAATTCTTTTATCACTCATAGAATTAATTCTCTCACCAAAGTATATACCATAATTTCCTTTATTACTTGGCCTTCCTTACTTATTATTAGTTTATATCAGATGAACGTGCCCAATATGCCCTTAGCCTCATTACAAAATGGCTTCTGGACTATTCTCTTTGTTTCCTTCATCCCTTCTGGGTTCATTTATCTATATTTAAAGAAGAAAAAATTTCTCTAAACAACTATGCTTCGGCTTTATAACACTTTAACAAAGAAAAAACAAATCTTCCGTCCCCGGCAAGATAGAAAAGTATCCCTCTATACCTGTGGTCCTACTGTATATTCAACGGCTCATATTGGCAACCTGCGCACCTATGTTTTTGAAGATATTTTAAAAAGAGTACTTCTTTTTGATAGCTACAAAGTAAAACACGTAATGAACATAACTGATGTTGGTCATCTTACTTCTAATGCTGATAAAGGAGAAGACAAGATAGAAAAAGAGGCCAAAAAAGAAAAAAAATCTGCTTGGCAAATAGCAAAGTTCTATAGTAAAAAGTTTTTCCAGGATTGTGGGAAACTAAATATCATTCCTCCTAATATAGTAGCTAAAGCAACGGATCAGATTCCAGAAGATATTGTTTTAATAAAAACTTTAGAGAAAAAAGGATTTACTTATCGCACCCATGATGGCATTTACTTTGATACCTCTAAGCTCCCCGACTATGGCAAACTGACAGGAATGAATTTTGAAAAACTTAATAAAAGCTTACGGGCGGGAGCAAGAATAAAATTCTCTCCAGAAAAAAAGCATATCACTGATTTTGCTTTATGGAAGTTCTCCCCAAGAAATGGTAGAGTAAAAAGGCAAATGGAGTGGCCTTCCCCTTGGGGAATAGGTTTTCCCGGCTGGCATATAGAATGTACCGTTATTAATCTAAAATATTTAGGGAATGCTTTCCGAAAAAAGAAATTCTATCCCCAAAAAGCCCAGACTATTGATATCCATTGTGGAGGCATTGACCTTATCCCTATTCATCACACTAATGAAATAGCTCAAGCGGAAGCAGCTACTAACAAGAAATTTGTAAATTATTGGCTTCATGGTGCCTTTCTTAATCTAAAAGAAGGCCGAATGGGTAAATCGGAAGGTAATGCTATTCTCCTTCAGACTATTGAGAATCGTCATTATCAACCCCTTGCTTTTCGTTATCTCCTTCTTAATACTCACTATCGAGCTCCTTTAGAATTCTCCTGGCAAGCTCTCCACAATGCTCAATTAAGCTTGAATAATCTTTACTCTTTTGTATTCGATTGCCTTTTAGATAAGAAAAAGAACAAGAATAAAAGAAATACAGCTTTTTCTCTCCCTGCTCTGCGGAAAGAATTTCAAAAGGCGATCAATGATGATTTAAATACTCCGCAAGCATTAGCTGTCCTTTGGAAATTAGTAAAGGAATATTACCAGAAGCGGACTAATCCCCGAAAAAATAAACAATTGTCCCCTTCTCAAGTTTATAGTTTAGTTCTAGATTTTGATAAAGTATTAGGTTTGAAATTAAAACAAATAAAAATTCTTCCTCTCCCTTCAACTGTAAAAAAGTTAGTTAAAAAGAGAGAACAACTACGAAAAGAAAGAAAATGGAAAGAAGCGGACAGGGCAAGGAAACAAATAGAAAACCAGGGATTTATTTTAGAAGATACATCTCGGGGAGCGATAGTAAAACCAAAAATATATGGCAGAAATAAATAAGTTTCAAAATGGCAAGGATAAACTTCCTCCCCAAAATATAGAAGCAGAAGAATCAGTTTTAGGAGCACTAATGATCGATCAAAACGCTATTATTAAAGTAGCTGATATTCTTTTTCCCGAAGATTTTTATCAACCCCAGAATCGCTATATCTACGAAGCAATTTTAGATTTATATCAGAAAAACGAGCCAATAGATATTCTTTCTCTTTCTAATCGACTCAAAGAAAAAAAACATTTGAAAGAAATAGGGGGAGAGAGTTATCTTACCTCTTTAGTTAACAAAACACCTACTAGCGCTCATGTTAGTCATTACGCTAAAATTGTTCACCAAAAAAGAATTCTTCGTGATCTTATTGCTGCTTCTTATAAAATAGCTGAATTGGGATGGGCAGAATCCGAGGATGTAAATAATCTCCTCGATAGGGCAGAACAAACTATTTTTTCTATTTCTCAGAAATCTATTGCTCATGACTTTGTCTCTTTAAAAGAAGAATTAGTTCAGGCCTTTGAAAGAATAGACCAGCTTCAGAAAGGAGGAAATAAATTACGTGGTTTGTCTACAGGTTTTATGGGCTTAGACAATTATCTCTCTGGATTACAAAAATCAGATATGATTATTATTGGGGGGCGTCCTTCTTTAGGAAAGACATCACTCGCTTTGGATATTGCTCGCCATGTAGCTCTTAAAGAAAATGTACCGGTAGGGTTATTTAGTTTAGAAATGTCCCGTGATCAAGTGGTAGATAGATTAATTGCTGCTGAGTCAACAGTAGATTTATGGAAAATTAGAACTGGTCATCTTGCTACTGAAGGAGAGATAAATGACTTCACTTTAATTCAGAATGCCCTGTCTCATTTAGCAGAGATCCCTCTTTATATTGATGATGCTCCTTCTCCCACAGTAATGCAGATACGAACCATGGCTCGGCGTTTACAAGCTGAAGCCGGCTTGGGGCTTATTATTATTGATTATCTCCAACTGATTACTCCCGACAGTAATCGCATTAGTGCTGTCCAACAATATTCAGAAATTTCTCGCTCTCTGAAAGCACTAGCCAGAGAATTAAAAGTTCCTGTCCTTGCTCTTTCTCAACTATCCAGGGCAGTAGAACAGAGGTCCCCCGCTATTCCCCGTCTTTCTGACCTAAGAGAAACTGGATCTTTGGAACAAGATGCTGATATAGTCTTACTTATCTATCGAGAAGACCGCTATAATCCCGATACAGAAAGAAAAAATATCACCGATATTATCATTGCTAAGCATCGAAACGGACCTTTGGGACGAGTACCTTTGTATTTCAATGAATCCTTAGTAAGTTTTCGCGATTTAGAGAAAGATGAAAATATTAACGGAATGGAAGGAATGGAAGGAGAATAAACTACATTGCTACATTGCTA